>Ga0194126_10004218_pt1 | contig 22098 bp, 16 predicted proteins | sample TA2KigC150mmetaG_FD_148641 | JGI IMG/M metagenome (GOLD analysis project Ga0194126, IMG submission 148641) | Freshwater microbial communities from Lake Tanganyika, Tanzania - TA2015035 Kigoma Deep Cast 150m | ecosystem: Environmental > Aquatic > Freshwater > Lake | place: Tanzania: Lake... | reverse complement strand
CCGGGGTCGGCGATCTCCGGGCTCGCGAGGTCCGCGCCCTCGACGACCTCCTTGACCTGAGCCTCGACGTCGGCCTCGAGGGCGATCACCATGCCCTGTCCGACCGCTTGCCGTCGCGTCTTAATGCCCGTTCCCTCATCGCGCGCGGAACGGGCTGAGGCGAGGTCGAAGGGCCAGACGAGGGGCGTGCCGGCCTCGTCCGTCGCGGGCAACGAACCGTCCAACACCAGCAGGCCTCCCGCCTGGACGAACGCAGTGATGGCCTCGAAGGTCTCTCGGGAGAGCAGCTCCGTGCGCAACAGCACGAGTGCCCGGCAGCTCGTCGGGAGGCCCGCCTCAGGGAGCACCTCCTCGTGGAGGAGGTCCGTATCGCCGAAGGCGCTGTTGAGGAGCGCGAAGGCGTAGTGCGGTACGGCGTATCCGTTCCGGATCTTGGCCTGCGTCATCGGGTACAGCAGCGATACCGGCGCCGGCGGGCGCTGGAGCTTGCACAGCAGGGGCCCCAGGCGCCGGATGCCGGGCAGCTCTTCCCCCAGCAACGCCCAGCGCTCGGGGCGAGACTGGCAGCCCGTGGCGAAGGCCTGGTTGATGAAGGAGTTGAGGTAATTGACCCCCTGGCCGATGGCGGTGAAGGCGCACTCGGCGGACGCCTCGGGCGGGTTGACCTGGAACGGGTAATTGCGGTCGTCCAGTTCCATGTAGAAGCCGAAGGGCTTGCCGAGGTGCTGCGCCACATTGCGCTGGAAGGCATGGGCGTAGTTCGCCTGGACCATCCGCAGTTTCTGCGAGGTCGGGTAGAAGTACGGGTACACGTCGAAGTCGATCCGATCCGTGTACCGGGACCACTTCAGCACGTCCTCGAGGCCGGTGAACGACCGCCCGTAGCCCAGCCCGGGCGACATGTAGGTCAGCAGCAGGTCCCACGAACGCTCCTGCTCGTGCTTGATCGCGTAGCCCTGCCGGTACTCCTCGGCCACGTAGTCGCCGAGGAACTGGGCCAGATGCAGGCGTGCGAGGGGGTCGTCCCCGATCTCCTTCAGCGGCCGCAGTTCGCCGCCGTAGCGCTCCGCGTAGGCGCGCTTCTCGTGCTCGTCAAAGGCCAGGGAGCCCTCGGAGATGCTGGGCTCGTCGATGACCTTCACGCTGACCAGGCGCGGGTTGGCGTCGGCCACGTCGAGGTACGGCTGCACATGGGTTCGCGTGGCCGCCGGGGACTCGAGTGAGAAGGGGCTCGGATCGCCCTTGCCTTCCTGCGTCAGGCGCGTGTAGTGCGTGTACTCGAGGATGCTCGCCATCTCGTAGAAGTAGTGTGCGTCCACCTCGGCCTGCATGTCGATCTGGGCGCTGAGATCCGTGACACGCTTGGGCACGAAGCGCCTGAGGCCCCCGTAGGCGATGGTGTTGAAGCCCGTGTTGTCAAGGTCCCGGACCCGCTGGAGGGCGTGGTGTTCGTCCAGCAGGTGCCCGCCGCCGGAGGTCCCGAGCACCGAGATGATCGGGAAGAAGCGGTTGCGGTCGAGGTTGTCCACGACGCAGCAGGGAAGCGCGTCAGTAGCCAGCACCTCGCCGTCGGTCCCACGCAGGGCGAAGTCGAGCCAGTAGCAGCCCCGCTCCAGGTTCGGGAGCACGCCCTCGAAGTCCACCTCGTTCGACGCGGCCGACTGTGAGCCCAGGTCCCAGACCGGGGTCGCCTCCTCGTACTTCCACCCCTCCAGCATCCGCGCGACGGCCTGCAGGCCCGGGTCGGGCGCGCTCACTTCGACCCCACAGCGCAGCGTCCGTCCGGGAGCGAAGGAGCGCCGACCGTGCCAGGTGTACGCCGCGAGCCGTACGGGCGGGAGGACGCGCGTCCGGAACGTGCGCTCGTCGAGCAGCTGCAGCTTGGGGCCCCAGACCGAGGCGCGCAGCTCGCGCGGTCTCAGTGGTCCGACGCGCGGTGTGAGGTCGAAGGCATGCGAGAGCTCGGCCGAACCCTCGATCACCGTCCGCTCGCTACGCCACACCTCCTCACCATCGAGCGACCACTGGACACGCGCCTCGGTGGGCGTCTCTGCCGCCACCGTGACCTGGCACTGTACCGGCCCGGCGCCGGTGATCTCGCGCGGCGGCGCGGCGACGGACACGATGCGGACGGCCCCCTCCTGCCGCGTGAGCCAGCGAAGGACCTGCGCCAGCAGCGCGACGGAATGGTCGGCGGTGAAGAAGCACTGCTCCCGGGATTCGCGGATCTGTGGCCAGGTGGTCAGGAGGGCCGTGCGCCCTTTCCCGACCTCGCCCGCGATGAGAAGCGGGCGATCTCCGACCCGCAGGAGCACTTCGGCCCCGGGCCGAGGCTCCACGGTCGAGACACTGCCTACGGTCCCCAGACGGTCGGCGTCGAGGCCGCAGACGGCCGGGTGAGCGGGCTGCGCCACCTCGGCCCCTCCTCCGCCGGCGTCGCGCGCATCGGACGCGAAGGACGCGGGGAGAACGGCGCGGATCGGGGCCTTGAAGTCCTGCGCGTGGTACAGCGTGTTCGGCCCGGCCACGAACAGGAACCCCACCCCCGAGGCCACGGCGTCCGCGATCCACGTCGCCTGCTCCCATGTGAGCACATACGGGTCGACATCCACCATCACGATCAGGTCGTTCTCCAGCACCTCCTCGCGCGTCGTCGGGAAGTCGAAGAGGGGGAAGTGCAGCCCTCGGAAGAGGCACTCGCGGACCGACGGGCTGGACGGCGGAGCCTCGCGCCAGACCCATGCCCCGGACAGGTGGTGGGTCTGCGTGAGGGCCTCGAGCATGGGGAAGAACCCTTCGGCCGAGTGCCGGAGGTAGAGGAGCCCAAGCCAGTCGTTGGCCGGACGTGGGCGGACGCGGGGTTCGTACTCGTGAGCCGCCGGGGAGCGCAGCGTGAGACGCAGGTCGTCGAGGCGGAGCTCGAACTCGGCGTTCTCGGTGTCCACGTCGTCCAGGCGGAACGTGATCTCCCGCACCGAGGCGAACAGCTGCCCGTAGATGTTGCGGACGCTGCTGCTCGGCTGCGTGGGGAGTGAGACCGCTTGCCATTCGCCTGCGAGAAGCGGCCTGCCCGTCGACACGGCGTAGTCGGTGAACTCGGTGTCGGAGTAGCGCAGCCGGACCTTGAAGCCTCCCGCGTCGTCGAGGCGGTAGGCGGAGAGGCGATAGGAGAAGGAGACGGAGGTAATGAGCTGCCGGGGGATCGGTTGCGGGAGGAAGCGGGTGATGAACGCAGGCTCCGAGGCCTGAGGGTCGGCCCACCGCACCTGGGCGCTCAGCACTTGTGAGCCGCGCGCTTCGTCCCGCACGATCGCGAGGCCCTTCTGCCCCTGCCCACCGCGGTAGTACTCACCCGACAGGCTGGACTGCCAGCCGTCGAGGGCGCCGTCCCCGAAGTCGGCGACCACTCGCTGGGAGGTGGGCTCGGCGACGGGCTGGCCCCGAGCACATCCTGCCACGGTGAGCGCCAGGCAAGCGGCAAGAACCATGCGAACCACCCCCGTGAGAGGGTGGTTCGCCAAGTGCGGTCGAAGGCCTCGCGGCCGACGGCCTGTCGGGCTAGCTCTGCTCGGCCGGGTCCCAGTGCACGGTCGGCTCCAGCGAGCCCCGTGTCTGGAACTTCACGTGGCCATCGCCGAAGCCGACGTTGTACCCGTTGTTGTGCCGCATGGCGTACTGGTTCGCCAGGGAGCCGGCGGCGTTGAACGGGTCCATGCCGTTCACGGCCGAAGCGCCGTGGTAGCCGCTGGCCGGGGGCGCGCCGCCGGGGCAAAAGTCGATGATCGTGACCTTCTTCACGGGATCGTACATCGCGCCGAGGGACGCGCCGCTCAGGCGGTTGTTCATGCCGTAGGCCGGGTTGATCGTCTTGATCTCGGGGCAGATGAGGATGTCCCGGTTGCGCATGTACTCGTAGACGCCGTCGTACCACTGGTACTCGGCGGGATTGTAGTACCCGACCCCGACTCCGGCTACGACCGGGAAGCTCTCGTCGTAGTCCTGAGAGTACATCATGATCGCCTTGAGGATCTGGCTCTCGTTCGAGAGGCACGCAGTCGCCCGGGCACGCGAGAAGACCGGGAACAGGATCGACGCCAGAATGGCGATGATCGCGATGACGACCAGCAGTTCGATCAGAGTGAAACCCCGACGGCTGAGTCCGGACCTCATTGCTGCTGCCTCCTGGGGAACGCGGCCTTGAGCCGCTTCGCGCGCGAAGACCCGGGCGCCCCGGCGGCTCTGACCACTACTAACGCGCGAGCGGCCTGCGGGGTCCCTGTCCACAGTCTCTCCTGAACCCAGTGTGACGAAACATACACTCGTCATGCCCGGCAGGGGGTGAACGTGGACGCCGGAACGGCGGACGGCGCACGGCCCGGCTCACCGCGCGGCCACAGCAGCCGCCGAGACGGCGGCGGCCCCAGGGAACGGCAAGAAGAAGTTGCCGGAGGGGCTTGACAGGGCGGGAGAGCTTCGCTATAATCTCGATCAAGTCTATCGGGTAGGTGTAGTAATGCTCCTGTCCCAGAAGTGCCAGTACGCTCTGCGCGCGAGCTTCCACCTGGCGAAGCACTATGGTCAGGGCCCGGTCCGGATTGCGGATGTCGCGGAGGCCCAGGCCATCCCGAAGCGGTTTCTTGAGGTGATCCTCGGGGAACTGAAACAGGGGGGCTTCGTCGTCTCGCAGCGCGGCAACGAGGGAGGCTACGCGCTCGACCGAGACCCGAGCGGCCTCACCGTCGGCGAGATCATTCGTTTCGTCGAGGGGCCGATCGGGCCGGTCGGCTGTATGGCGGGGGATTCGCGCGAGAACTGCCCGCTTCGGGGGAAGTGCGTCTTCATGCCGATGTGGGAGAAGGTCCGGGACCAGGTGGAGAACGTCTACGACAGCACCACCCTCCAGGACCTCGTAGAGCAGGAGCGGGCGCAGCAGGGCGAACTGGTGCTGGACTACGCAATCTGAGGGCCGTGGGACGTAGGCGTTTCTTTTTGGGGCCATCTCGACTAATCCAATCGAGATACTGATATTGATCCCCGCACGCGCCGGAGCGCACTTCCCGCGGGGAACTCGGAGGGAGAAGACCATGCCGGTGCAAGTGGCGCAGGTTGACGTGAAGACCCTGGTGGACGGACTGAACTTCGCGGAGAAGGTGGATCGGTCGCTGGGCCTCATCCGCGAGGCCTACGAGGAGTACGGGGATCGGTTGGTTGTGGCAAACAGCCTGGGCAAGGACTCGTGCGTGGTGTGGGACCTCGCGAAGCGCGTGAGCGCCAACATTCGGGGCTTCATCATCACGACGCGCTTCAAGCCCGCCGAGACCAAACAGTTCATGAGGGAGACGGTGGCGCGCTATCCGGAGCTGCAGGTCTTCTCGAACGAGGTGGAGATTCCGGACCGCCTCTATGAGACGGAACCGGACCGCTGCTGCGATCTGTTGAAGGTCGAGCCGACGCGGCAGGCCATCGCGGAGATGAACGTGAGCTGCTGGGTGACGGGCCTGCGCTGCACGGAGGGCCGGACGCGGACGGACTTCCAGGAGATCGAGGAGCGCGATCCGGGGCTGATCAAGCTCAACCCGATCCTGATCTGGTATGAGCGGGAGATCTGGCAGTACCTGGCTCTGCACCAGGTTCCCGTCAATCCGCTCTACGCGCTGGGCTACCGCTCGCTGGGCTGCGCGCCCTGCACCCACATCACGTCCGACCCCGACGAGCGCGCGGGACGGTGGATCGGCACCAGCAAGTGCGGCGGAGAATGCGGCATCCACACGCGTCCGCTGCAGGCGGACTACCAGATCTGACGGCGGGGGCGAAGGCGGGGGCAACGGCAGGGAAAGGCGAGGCTGACGGCGATGGCCACCGAGGCGCGAGAAGTCGATCTGACGGGCGAAGTGTGCCCGATGACGTTCGTGAAGGCGAAGCTGCACCTGGACCGGCTGGCCGTGGGAGACGCGACCACGCTGATCCTCAAGGCCGGCGACCAGATTCGGAACGTGCCCCGCAGCCTGCGGGATGAGGGGCATGCGATTGAGGCCGTGCAGCAGGACGGCGACCGCTATCGCCTCCTGGTGCGCAAGGGCGAGTAGAGGCGTTGTCGGGACGGGAGTTGCGGCCCAGGACGGGAACGGCGTCGGAGCGGCGCTCCGACCTACGAACGGCACGGCCGCGGGCTTGACGCCCGCGCCACGACGGCGTCGGGACGGGAGTCCCGATCTGCGAGAGGTTGTGCGATGAGCTACGTGACCGGGCTGAAGTGCCGCGAGACCGATTGTGGCCGGGAGTACCCGAACCAACCGATCCACATCTGCGACTACTGCTTCGGTAAGCTCGAGGTGGCCTACGACTATGAGGCCATTCGGGCCGACCTCTCGCGGGAGAAGATCGCGGCCCGCGCGCCGAGCATGTGGCGCTACCGCGAGCTGCTGCCGCTGGACCACGAGCCGACGGTGGGGCGCGAGGTGGGCTTCACGCCCCTGCTGCGGGCCCGCAACCTCGAGCGCGCGCTGGGCCACGGCGAGGTGTACGTGAAGAACGACGCCGTGAGCTACCCCACGCTCTCGTTCAAGGACCGGGTCGTGTCGGTCGCGCTGTCCAAGGCCCGGGAGTTCGGCTTCGACACGGTGGCGTGCGCAACCACGGGGAACCTGGGCAACAGCGTGGCGGCTCAGGCCGTGCAGGCGGGCTTGCGCTGCTTCATCTTCATGCCGGCGGACCTGGAGGCGGGCAAGATCGTGGGCACGTCGATCTACGGCGTGAACGTGGTCGGCATCTCCGGCAACTACGACGCCGTGAACCGTTTCTGTACCGAGGTCGCCGACCGCTACGGCTGGGCGTTCGTCAACATCAACCTGCGCCCGTACTACGCAGAGGGCTCGAAGGCCTTCGGCTTCGAGATCGCCGAGCAGCTCGGCTGGCGCGCGCCGCAGCACGTCGTCGCCCCAATGGCGGGCGGCTCGCTGATCACGAAGATCGACAAGGCCCTCCGCGAGCTGGCGCACGTGGGCCTCATCGACGAGGCGCCCACGCAGGTTCACGGGGCCCAGGCCACCGGGTGCAGCCCGATCACGACCGCGGTGAAGGCGGGCGAGGAGTTGTTCACGCCTCAGCGGCCCGACACGATCGCGCGGTCAATCGCCATTGGGAACCCGGCGGACGGCTTCTATGCCATCGAGGTCATCCGCCGCTCCGGGGGCTGGGCCGAGGACGTGACCGACGAGGAGCTCGTGGAGGGCATCTCCCTGCTGGCGGAGACGGAGGGCATCTCCACCGAGACCGCAGGCGGCGTGACCGTGGCGGTGACGAAGAAGCTGATCGAGCAAGGCCGGATCCCCGCCGACGAGTCGGTAGTCATCAGCATCACAGGCAACGGACTGAAGACCCAGGAAGCCGTTGTCGATCGGCTGCGCGAGCGCTCGATCATCGAAGCCGACGCCGACCAGTTCGACCGACTCTTGAACCAACTGCACGTCATCGTGGCATGAGCGTCGGCGCCGTCACCGGCGGGATGCCGGTGCCACGAGAGAGGGGCATTACCATGGCCATCACAGTGAAGGCAGGCAGCGCGCTGGCACGCCTGTTTGACGGGAATCGGGTCATCGAGACCCACGGCGCGACCGTCGGGGAGGTGCTCGACAACCTCGGGGTGCGCGACCGGCTCTGTGACGAGTCGGGGAAGCTGCGGCGACACTTCAACCTGCACATCAACGGGGGCGAGGACGTGCGGCTGCTGCAGGGCCTGGACACGCCCCTGCACGACGGCGACGAGTTGGCCCTGCTGTCGGCCATCGCGGGCGGGGCCACCGTAGCCCGCAAGGTCTGGCTGACCTTCCCTCACGACCTCGTCGAGCGGCCGCTGATCTGGGAGGTGGGCCGGAGCTTTGAGGTCATCACGAACATCCGTCAGGCGAGCGTCTCTCGGGAGGTCGGCATCGTGGGGCTCGAGCTGTCCGGCGAGGAGGAGGAGGTCAAGCGGGCCATCGACTTCCTCACCGAGGCGGGCGTGTCCGTGGAGCCGGTGGAGTTGGGGGTGGTGGAGTAGCCATGTCCGTCTCCGACTTCACCGAGGAACAGGTCGAACGCTACTCGCGCCACATTCTGCTGAAGGAGGTCGGCGTCGAGGGGCAGCGTCGGCTGCTGGGCTCGAGCGCTCTGGTCGTGGGCGCGGGGGGGCTCGGCTCGCCGATCATCCAGTACCTCGCGGCCGCGGGCGTGGGGCGACTGGGCATCGCCGACGGGGACGCGGTGGAGCTGTCGAACCTACAGCGCCAGATCGTGCACGGGACGGCAGACGTGGGTAAGCCGAAGGCTGTCAGCGCGGCGGAGTACGTGCGGGGGATCAACCCGGACTGCGCGGTGGACGTGATCCCCGAGCGCTTGACGGCGGGCAACCTGCGGGAGCTGGTGCCGCAGTATGACGTGGTGCTGGACGGATCGGACAACTTCCCGACGCGCTTCCTGGTGTCGGACGCCTGCTGGCTGGAGGGCGTCCCGCTCATCTCGGGCGCGGTGCTGCGCTTCGAGGGGCAGCTGATGACGGTGGTCCCGGGCGTCAGTCCGTGCTACCGCTGTTTCGTGCCGGAGCCGCCGCCCCCGGGGCTGGTGCCCTCGTGTCGGGAGGCGGGCATTCTGGGGGCGGTGGTGGGGGTGATCGGCACATTGCAGGCCGTCGAGGCTCTGAACCTGCTGCTGGGGTTCGAGCCGTCGCTGGCCTCGGGGCTGCTGGTCTACGAGGCGTTGGACTGCAGCTTCACGCGCACGAAGCGCGGGCGCGATCCCGAGTGCGCGCTGTGCGGGCCGAGCCCGACCATCACCGACCTCATCGAGTACCAGGTGAGCTGCGAGGTCGGGGCCGAGGAGATCGAGTCGTGGCTCTCCGGGTAGTTCAGGAAGTCCTCGAGGCCATCGCGGCGCACGCCCGGGAGGCGGCGCCGCAGGAGTGCTGCGGGGTTCTGCTCGCGGAGAGCGGAGCGAGCGGCGCGGTTACGGCCGTGTTGCGGGCAGAGAACGCCGAGCCCGACCGGCCCGAGCGCCGGTATCGGCTCGATCGGGCGACCCAGCTGGCCGCCCTCGACCTGGAGATCGAGGGACGGACAGAGGTCGTCGGCTACTATCACTCCCATCCCGCCGGGCCCCCGTCGCCCTCGCCGACCGATGTCGCGGAGGCCATACCCGAGACCCTCTATCTCATCTGCGGCCTGGGGGCCGGCCTGCCGGAGTTCGCCGTCTGGCGTTCGGGAGAGGGACGCCTCACGCCGGTCCCTCTGGAGGCGGCAGATGGGTAGACCGATGGCGACGGTCCTGAGCCGCGCAAACCCGGCGGTGCGGCGCTACACGGACGTCCGCGGGCTCATCGCCGATCCGCAGAACCCCACCCCGATGGTTCGCCTCAACCGGGTGGCGCACCACTCAAGCCTCGAGCTGTACCTGAAGCTGGAGTGGTACAACCCCTTCGGCTCCATCAAGGACCGGGCGGCGCTGTACATGCTACAGGGCCTGGCGGACCGGGGGTTGCTGGATGACCGCCGGCTGGTTGAGCCGACCTCCGGCAACACCGGAATAGCGCTGGCGGCGCTCGCGGCGGCCGCCGGGAAGCAGCTGACGGTCACCGTTCCCCAGGGCGTGCCCGAGGAGACAAAGACGCTGCTGCGGATGCTCGGCGCGGAGGTCTGGGAGACGCCCGATGACTTGTGTCCGGTGAACCACCCCAAGGACGGGGCCATCGCGCTGGCCCACTCCTTCATCGAGGGCGAGGGCGGTCGGGACCGCTACGTGATGCCGAACCAGTACGAGAACCCGGACAACGTGGCGGCGCACTACGCCTCCACAGGGCCGGAGATCTGGGCGCAGACGGAGGGGCAGGTTCGGTGCTTCTTCGCGGGCTACGGGACCTGCGGCACCCTGAGCGGAGTGGGCCGGTTCCTGAAGGAGCAGCACCCCGAGGTCTGCGTTGTCGCGATCGAGCCCCAGAAGGGGCACCGGCTTCCGGGGTTGAAGAACCTGCAGGAGTCCAGGCCGCCGGGCATCCTGGATTCCAGCGTCATCGACCACGTGGTTCGGGTGGACGATGAGCAGGCGTACTCGATGACGAAGCGGCTTTACCGGGAGGAGGGCTTGATGGTCGGGCCCTCGACGGGCGCCATCGTGCATGCCGCCGCGGCCTTCGACGAGCTGTCCGAGGGGGTGGGTGTGGCGATCGCCCCGGACAGCGGCCTGAAGTATGCGAGCTTCCTCGCAGACATCCTGGGAGACGAAGGCCTGCCGCAGGTCTAGTGCCCTGTCAACCGTGAAGCCTTCGGTCGTCGTGGGTCGGCTCACCAGAGCCGACAGAGCCTTCACGATGCCGGACGGCGTCGGCTCTGGTGAGCCGACGCACGACGACAAACGGCAACCACGAGCACATCATCCCTGACAAGGCACTGGAGCCCTGTCACTCGCGATTCGAGCCGTTGGGGGAGCGGGCTGGCGTCCCACGAGCACCAACCACACGCGCGTTTCTCGGACCCACAAGGAGCAGACTCATGCCCGTTGATCATTACATCGAGGACGCGGCCGCCAAGGCCGTCGTCGATGCCGATGTCGAGGGGAAGACCGGGGAGCTGAGCTTCGGCACGCTGAAGAGCGGCGGGATCATTAAGCAGCGCCAGAAGGAGCTCTTCACCGTACGGCTCAAGTGCCCCGGCGGCCGCATGCCCCTGGAGCGACTCGCGAAGATCGCCGAGGTCGCGCGCAAGTACGGACGCGACTACGTGCACGTGTCGGTGCGCCAGTCGATCGAGATTCCCTACGTGAACATGCGCGACATCGGCAAGGTCCAGGAGGAGCTGGGCGAGGTGGGCCAGGAGATCGCCTCGTGCGGGGCGCGCGTGCGCGTTCCCACGGCCTGCGGCGGCTGTGAGTACAACCCGAACGGACTGACCGACACCCAGCGCCTGGCGCGGGAAGTCACCGAGCGGTTCTTCGGGAAGTGGCAGCTGGCCCACAAGTTCAAGATCTCCTTCTCCGGCTGCCCCAGCGACTGCGTGCGGACCGCGAGCGCGGACCTGGGATTCCAGGGCGCGGTGAGGCCGGAGTGGGATCAGACGAAGTGCATCGGCTGCCGCATCTGCGCGAGCGCGTGCGCGGAGGGCGCCATCGACAGCGACCCGGACAGCGGCGAGCCGATCTACCACCCCGACAAGTGCCTCTACTGCGGCGACTGCATCCGCAGCTGCCCGACGGAGGCGTGGCTCTCAGCGGAGGTAGGCTGGGTTGTCCGCGTCGGGGGCAAGCACGGCCGACACCCGATCACCGCCCGGCGGATCGCGGAGTTCATACCCGATGAGGCGATCCCGGCCGTCATCGAGGCGGTGCTGGCGTGGTATCAGCAGGCCGCGGAGGGCCGGGGGCGGATCCGCATCGGGGAACTGCTCCGGGAGCCCGCGGCGTGGGAGGCGTTCCTGGCGATCCTGAAGCCTGTTCTGGGGGCGTCCGCTCTCGCCGCGCCGCCGCCGCCGCAACGGAACGAGATCCACGGGGAACCGGCTGCCTGAACCGCCGTCGGCAGGGCAGGACGCGCGTCCCGCTGCCGTCATGCCGTCGCCGGCATCAGGTCAACCAGTCGCGTCTCGCGCAGGTACTTGAGCACCTGGTCGTCTACCGAGGCCAGGAGATCGCCCATGATGCACTGACCGTTCCCCTGGCAGACCGGGGTCTCGAACAGGCAGTTGCTGAAACGCACCGGACCGTCAATGGCCTCGTACACGTCCAACAGGGACACCGTGTCGGCTGCCCGCGCCAGTCGGAAGCCGCCCTTCGGCCCCCGCGTCGAGGACACGAAGCCCTGCTTCCCCAGTCGCTGCAGCACCTTGGACAGGTGCGCCTCCGACACGCTGAGCGTGGTCGCCATCTCGTTGCACGACAGTGCGTGCTGGCCGTTCTGAGCCAACAGCGCCATCGCGTGGAGCGCCAGCGACGTCGCCTCCGATACTCGCAGCGCCGTCTTCATCCGTATACCCCTCTACCAACCGATGTGGCATTATGGTACCAAATCAGGGCGCGAAGTTCAACCCCTCCCTCAGGGTTTTTCACGCTACGATGGTGTAGGGGTAATACCCTATGGATGCTCCCCGTCGCAATCCTCATCGCTGTGGGAGCGGGCAAAGCCGCTCGCATGACACCCCACGTCACGGGCGGCGGCCCGGTCACGCGCTTTGGAGGCGGCGGTCCGTGACAATCGTCCTGTCGCAGCGCGTCCACTTCCGGCAGGTCCCTGCCGTCAGGGCCCCGAAGTGCTCGATCAAGCCGTCTACGGCTTCCGCGGCGATGGGAGCCTCAGGGATTGCCATCGCCCGCGCGACGGAGATCCGGAAGGGGTGAGGCAGATGGGGCGGTGCACTGTGGCGCACGTCCTGACGTTCCTCCTGGCGGGCGGGGCATGGAGTGCCACGTACAAGGTCACCACGAACGCGAACGCCGGTGTCGGGAGCTTCCGTTGGGCGATCAACCGAGCGAACAGCCACGCCGGCCCTGACGCCATCACCTTCGAGGCGGCGCTCGGCAGCCAGACGATCGCCCCGACCTCCGCCCTACCCGACATCGTGGATGCCGATACAAGCATCCTCGGCGACACCGACGTCGACGGCCTGCCCGACATCCTACTGCGCGGCCTGGAGGCTGGGGCGGCGAACGGGCTGACGCTCAAGGCCGACCGCTGCACGGTTGACGGGTTGGCGATCATGGACTTCAGCGGCAACGGGATCCTGCTGTGGCGGGCCGACGAGTGCGTCATTCGGAACTGCCATGTCGGGGTGAACCGCGGGGGCGGCCAGATGTACCGGAACGGCGTCCACCAGATAAAGCTGTGGGGGGCGCACCGCAACACGATCGGCCGTGAGGTGTCGGGCGGCCGCAACGTCATCGCCGCGGGTAGCGCGGCCGGGATGCGATCGGGCGTCTACGTCGCGAACAGCATCGGGAACGCGATCAAGAACAACAACATCGGGGTTGCCCGGGACGGGATCACTCCGCTGTGCGACATGAGCGAGGGCGGGGTGGGCATCACCCTCATCACGCCGGCGGCGCTCCTCCCCGCGCAGGCGGGAAGCGACCGGACCGGGGAGGTCGTCTGGACCGGGGACAACCTGATCGGGGGGCGAGTCGGGGATCGCAACGTGATCGGGGGCATGCAGGTCGGCATCGACCTCTGCGATGCCGACGAGAACCTGACCAGCGCCAATTACCTGGGGCTCGGACGGGGCGGCACGACCTCCGTGCCCCTGGGCGATGCGGTCCGGATCCGGGGGGGCTCCCGCGGCAACCGGATCGGCCCCCTGAACAGCGACCCGGAGCGAGGCAACATCATCTGGGGAGACCTGATGGGGGTGAGTATCTACGACGAGGGAACGGAGGGGAACACCGTCGACGGGAACCACTTCACCCGACGCATCGTGGGCAAGCAGGTCGGCGGCATCCTCTGCCGGGACGGCGCCGGCAGCCAGATCCTGGAGCGGAACTCCTTCGGCGGGGACTACTCGCCGTACACCCATTCGACCGGAGTCTACTTGAGCGACGGCGGTCAGGGCTCCCGCATCGCCGACAACCAGTTCCTCCGCTCCGTGGTGCACGGTCTGTGTGTGTGGGGCGGCGTGGAGGGTGGCCTTGGGGCCCAGGTCATTGGCAACGGCTTTACGGGCAACTCGGTGGGCATCGAGTGCCTGAAGGCGCTGCCCTCGCTGAAGGTCCAGGACAACGCCTTTCGGGGCTGTTGGGCTGCGGTCAGAATCTATGGCTTGAGCGCTCCCCTTCTCGGGCGGCAGTTCGGCTCGGGAGAGGACCTCGGCCGGAACCGCTTCTACTTCAGCAACCAGTGGTACATCATGAACCTCAGCCCCAACCGCATCATGGCCGAAGGCAACCGCTTCCCCGGCGGGTTCCTCGATCCGCACGTGAAGATCCTGGATGCCCAGGACGACTCCAGCCGCGGTGTAGTCGACATCGAACCCCAGGGCTCGCCCCTGCCCACTCTCAGCTCCGCCGGGGCGCTTGCCCTCAGCGGGACCACGGCACTGCTCGCGGGCACCGGAGCAGAGATCGCCTTCACGCTGTCTGCGCCGGCCGAAGTGGAGGTGGCGGTACTGAACCTCGCCGGGCGACCGGTGGCGACGGTCTGCCGGGCGCGAGAGTACAGCGCCGGGACGCAGCGGCTGTACTGGGATGGCCGGGGCGACAGCGGCCTGCGCGTTCCGGCCGGCCGGTATGTGGTTCAGGTTGGCGCGAGAGGGCCGGACGGGGCGCAGGCCAGAGCCCTTGCGACGGTCCTGATCGGGCGGTAGAGCGGGGTGTGGATGGCGGCGCGGGCTCACGGCGTCGGGCTGGAAGCCCGACCTACGAGACGGCGAGGCGGGGACGCTAGTGCGCCGTCTCGCGTGATTGTCTGGGTTGGTGGACGGCCCGTTCCGCACGCCCATCCGTCGCCGTCGTAGGACGGAGCGCTGCTCCGTCACCGTCGTTGTCGAGGTGGGCCCTTCGAGCGACGACGACACATCCTCACAATCACGAGTGACGGCGCACTAGCCTCGCCAGAAGCTGAAAGTGGGGAGGCCGGTGACGGTGCCGACGACGGTCCAGAGGCCGCCGACGACGAACTCGCCAAGGATGAGGCCGAGGAAGAAGGGGAGGGCATTGAGGTAGCCCTTGTGGCCCCAGTAGCGGCTGATGGTCGCCTTCAGCGCCCAGGCGACGAAGAGGCTGGAGTACGTCCAGTGGGCCGACCAGCCGTTGCTGATCGCGTAGCCCAGGGGGTGTAGCGGCAGCCAGACGACTCGGGCCTGCAGACCCATGAGCGCCAGCGTGCTCACGAAACCCCAGAGGATCGCGCCGATCATCTGGGGGTTGGGGCTGCTGGGCGCCATGATCCAGCCCTCGAGCCGCGCGAAGGCCTCCCGCGAGTAACCATACGTTCCCCAGCCGACCATCTTGCGCGCCGCCCCCAGGTCATACGCGATGTGCAGGTAGCTCCAGAAGTGCGCGAGCGCCCCCACCAGCACCGCCACGACCATGGCGATGGCGATGCCGCGCGGGATGATCTCCCCGCGGCGACACATCTTCAGCGTTTCCATCTGGTGAGGCATGGGGTGGGAGCGGTAGGCGCGGTTGAACCAGTACAGGTATGTGAGCGCGGTGAGGGAGCGGAGCGAGAAGGCCCGGCTGCCCAGGACCGAGGTGAGGGTCTGGTCCGGCCCAACGAAGTGCAGGTCGTGCACCGGCGGACCGAACTGCGCCCGCATGCGGGTGATGCACAGCGCGATGAGGTAGTAGAGCACGAAGAACGCAATGGCGGACCAGAGCGGCATGCCCGCCTGCAGCAGGAAGGCGACCAGGACGCCGCAGCCGATCAATGCCCCCCAAAACGCCGTGCGGTAGCTGAACGGGTCGCCCGGGGCGACGTCGCTTCGGCCGCTGAGGCACTCCCGCAGGACCTCCCGCAGGTGCCCCCGCATCGCGAACAGGGCGAAGGCTACAATCGCGAGGTAGCAGCCCAAGGCCTGCTCATCGAAGAACGGCCACTGGTGCCGTCCCAGCGGGAGGCCCAAGGACTTCGCCGCCACGCTCTCCAGCTTCCACACGCCGAAGAAGACCCAGAAGCTCATCAGCAGCTCGATCGGGAGCAGGTAGCCCATCCCGACCACGAAAGGAAAGAGCGTCAGGGGCGTCCAGCCGATGGCGTTCCACGGCGCCGAGCGGAGGTAGGGGTGCAGGTAGAAGTTCTGCAGGTTCAGCGCCGGGATCACCGGCCAGAGGGAGTGTAGGCCGTTCAACAGATCATAGGCCCCCGCCACTGCGAAGCCCAGCCACATCATCCGCTGCCGGTAAAAGGCGCCGGTGGGCTCGGTCAGCTCGAAGGGCAGCAGGGCGATGGGGTAGGTCAAGCGCTCGTGGTCCATCCAGCGCCGCCGGATCAGCACGTTCAGGCAGAGCATCACCCACGTCAGTGCGACGATGAAGGCCACCCACAGCAGCACCGGCTGCAGCCACGCGCCGAGGAACTCCGGCCGGTAGAAGCTCGTGCCGCCCTCGTAGTAGGCGCGCACCGCCACCGGGTCCTGCACGATCCACTGCTGCGGGAGCTGGCGGAAGAAGAGCTGCTCCCAGCGGTTCTCCGCGGTCGCGTACTCGCGCGCCCAGGGCATCAGGCAGATGAGCGGCTTCATCATGTCAATCGAGCACAGGCACGTGACCAGCGAGAGCATGATGTAGACCGTGACCAACTCGGGACGCGTCAGCGCGTGGCGCGGCAGGTAGCGGCGGAGGGGCACGTTGAGCGCGACCAACACGACGAGGGTCAGGATGACGTTGAAGAACAGGCTGACGGTGCTGGCGAAGCCCGTCCCGCGCACGATCTCCAGGTGGATGAGCCAGTAGGTGTGAAACGGCGCGACGACCACCGAGAACAGCACGGCCCGCCAGATGTTCGGCGGGCGCGCGGGCTCCGCAGCGGCCACGGCCGGTTGTCGGTCGGTCATGGGCGCGTAGTTCGCGGCGGGGCCGGAGATTCCTCGCTTACCAGCGGAAGGACGCGAGTCGCGAGTGGCGCTCGCCCGACTCCGACCGCACGGTGAGCTCGAGGAGGTAGGTTCCCGGCGCGGCACGGAGGCCGGTGGCGGCGGCGCCGTCCCAGGTCAGCGTGTTAGTCCCGCTCGGAGAGGGCCGGTCGGCGGCGAGGACGCGGACTTCGCGCCCGGCCACGTTGAGGATCCGCGCCGACACGCCGGCGGCAGCAGCCAGCGTGAACCGGACCTCGGCGAACCGCCGGGGCTCCGCCAGGACTGAGAGCGATGTGATCAGCGCGGCAGCGGCGGTGGTCCCGGCGGCTTGCACCGACGGCCCGCGCGTCACTTCGGCGGCCGGCCCGATCGCGGGCACGGAGCCGTCGTGAGCGTGGATGCGGCAGCGGTACTCCCCGGCCGGCAACGTGCGACCGCCGGCATACGTGACACCGGTCTGCGGATCGCCGCTGACCGGGCGCAGCTGCACCGGGCTCTCCGCCGTCTCGACCCCGCCCACAAACAGCCGCACTCGCACGAAGGCCGCCGGATCGCCCTCGGCGTCGCGGTACAGCACGCGGAACCGGAAACGGGTGTTGTCGGCTGTGCCGGAGGCGGGCTCCACCGGGTCCGCCTCGTACCCGACGGTGCCGGTGAAGTCGACGGTCGGCGCCCGGTTCGGCCGCACCCACACCTGGTACGCCCCCAGTGCCGCGTTCACCTCGGCCACCCGCACACCGTAGACGCCCCCGCCGGTCGTCTGCAACACGATGCGCGAGAAGAGCCCGGCCCCGGAGTCGTCGTTGCGCGCCATCCACGCGCCGCAGTCCGGGGCGCTGACTTTCAGCACGGTATCGGGCGCTCGCGGCGAGCCGTCCGGCGGCGACTTCACCTCGCGGGGCGTCTGGCCGGGCGCGGGGCCCGTCTCAATGACGTACGTCGCGCCATCATCGGCCGGGAAGCGGAACCAGTCGAGATCGCCGGGGACGGCGAAGTCCCGCAAGAGGGGCGCGCCGCCCACCGTCAGCTCGCTCGCCTGGGCGCACGTGTCGTCCGGCTCGCCGGGACCGAGGTTATCCAGCGCTCGCAGCGACAGCCGGTAGGGGCCGAGCGCCGAGCCCGGGGCGGGCCGCACGAGGGTGCCGTAGCGGCCGGACTCGGGGCAGCGCCACGCGATCTCCGCCAGGCGCCCGGCGGCCGCCTGCCCGAAGGTGATCGGCGGCCCGCAGAACGGCCCGCGCAGGGCGAGCACGGTGTCGACGGCCGGGTCACCGGCCGAGCGTGTTGCGAGGTCGTAGCGGACCCCCGCCAGGGCGTCGAAGGCGAACCAGTCCGAATCGTCGGGCGTCTCGAAGGCCCGCAGGTGCCGGAAGTCATCGGGCGAGATGAGCACGGCTGCGGCGCAGGTATCGTCCGGCTCGCCGACGCCCGAGCGGCCGACGGGCAGCGACGCAGCGGCGTCCCACGCCCCGCCGGCGGTCGTAACGGCGAAGCGCAGCACCGCCGCAGCGGGTTCGACCATCCCCGGTTTGACCTCCAGCACGTACGGAGTGGTCGACCACGCCGCGCGGCCGGGGGCCAAGTCCGGGAAGCCCGCCTCAGCGGCGACAACCCGGAGGCCCGCGCGATTCGTGCTCACTCCGGCCGTCACCCCGGCGAGCGGCAGCGGCCCCGCGTTCGTCAACTCGGCGCGCAGCTCGATCATCTCGCCCGGATCGGCCCATCCATCACCGTTCCCCGCGCTGGCGCCCACTCGGTCGTCGTCAACCGTGAGGCGCGTTACCTGCACCGGACCCGGCGCGCCGGAGCCCGTGACGGAAACCCGGAAGCGGTACGGTCCGGTCCAGAGGCCGTCACCGCCGGTCACGCCCACCAGGTAGGCGCCGGTGAGCGGGCAGACCCAGCTTACCTGAGCCGGGCCGTCCTCGCCGGGGACGAAGAGCACCTCGCGGCCGCAGTCAGGTTCGCGGATCGAGAGCGCGGTGCTGGGCGAGCTGCCCAGCCGGGGGCCGGTCTCGATGAGGTAGCGCGTCCCGGCCTGCGCCGCGAAGCGGAACCAGTCCTGGTCCAGGACGCCGCCGATCTCCCGCAGGCAGGTTCGGCCCAGCTGCGCCGGGAACGCCTCGGTGCACGCATCGTCGGGCTCGCCGAGGGCGTCCCAGCCGACCGGAAGCGCCAGCCGGTCCTCGGTCCAGGGCCCGCCCGTGTCGGCCCGGATGGCGAGACTCAGGGGCACGCGCGTGCCCTCGGGGACCGCACCCAGCACCCGCAGCCGGTAGCCGCCGGCGGAGACCGCCGCCTGCCCGGGGTCGATGCGGCCGTACCACGCTTGTCCGCGTTTCACCACCACCCGTGGGTCGCCGCTGGTTAGAGTGGCCCGGACGTTCGTAGCCGCGGCCGGGCCGAGGTTCCTGAGAGTGATTCGCACCTCGACCCCGGTGCCCGGCAAGGCTCGGATGCCGGGCGTGCCATCCTCCCCCAAGACCTCGAGCGAGACCCGCACAATCGGTCCGGGTCCCTCAACCAGGACCGCCTCGCGCGCGTTGATGCGCCCCGCCCCCAGCCGGCCGGCCAGTCCCGGGTTCTCGCCGTCGATGTTGTCCGCCGTGCTGCGGAGCAGTTGCGTGATCGCGTCGGGACCGAGCCGCCCGTGCCGCGCAATGAGCAGGGCGGCCACTCCAGCTACGCACGGCGTTGCCTGGGAGGTCCCGGAGGCGAGACCGTAACCGCCGCCCGGCCACCAGGCGCTGGTGATGCTCCGGCCCGGAGCGGCGAGGTCGATGAAGGCGTAGGTCTCGCCGTAGTTCGAGCCGGGCAGCTTCACGTCGTCACAGCCGACCGCCGCCACGCCGATCACGCGGTTCTGGCGCGCCGGGTCATCGCCGTCGTTGCAGACGGGGCTCGTCCAGGTGGCGGGATCCGTTGTGAAGGCCAGGGCGGTGTTCCCGGCCGCCGCGCAGACCACCACCCCGCGCTCGTAGGCGTAGTCGATCGCCGCCTGGATCGCCCGCGAGAAGGGGCCCTCCAGGCTGAGGTTGACGACCGCGCAGCCCTGATCCACGGCGTACTCGATGCCGCGCGCCACGTCACTGAGGTAGCCGACCCCGAAGGCGTCCACCACGCGCACCGGCAGGTACGTGCAGCCCCACCCGGCTCCCGCCACCCCCACACGGTTGTCGGTGACCGCCGCCGCGATCCCGGCGACGTGCGTGCCGTGGGCGAGGCCGAACCCGTCACCCCGATCGGCGTGCGGGTCGTTGTCGCGGTCGGCGAAGTCCCAGCCCCGGAAGTCGTCCACCAGCCCGTTCCCGTCGTCGTCGACGCCGTTGGGCGGGTCGAGGCTGTTCCGACGCAGGTTAGCTGCGAGGTCCGGGTGGTCGTAGGCGACTCCGGAGTCGAGGATGGCGACCGTCAGATCCGCGCGCCCGCGCTGGTGGTTCCAGGCGCCGGGCAGCTGCGCGCGGCGGAGGGCGCACTGGTCATTCCAGAGGGGGTCGTTGGGGCTGAGAGCGGGGCGAACCACATAGTCCGGCTCGGCGGCGAGCACGTTCGGCCGCCCCCGCAGCCGACGTAGCGCGGCCTCGACCGTCTGCCCCGGGGCCAGCCACACCACCGCCAGACGCGCATCGGGGAGGACGTCGGTTGCGGCGGCCACGTCCGGATCGGCGAACGCGGCGGAGGCGTCCGTAGGCTCTCGCAGCCGCACGAGGACGCGATCCCCCGCGGCGCGGGCGACCCGGCCGCCGGGCGAGCGAGCGATCAGGATGTCATCGGCGTCGCCGGCCGCCGTCCCCAGAAGCAGCAGGCCGGCGACCGCCGAGCAGACCCGAGCCGTCATTGGCCTCATCACTGTGCCCAAGGGAGTTAGACGCCCCGATCCAGGGAGCGGTTTCCGGGCAACGCGCAAGCGGCCCGAAGCGTTCGTATCGCTGGGGCGACCTTGCTCGGGAAGGAGTTCGCCCGCGAGCCCGTTGATGCCTGTCACAGTCGGGGGTAGAGGATTTCGGGAGCGCCGGGTGAACGTGACGGTAGCGGGCCCGGCGACCCACCGACGCCGGATCGAAGGCGGTGAGGAGCGTGGTGAACGTCATGCGAACTGCGTACGCGGCGCTGATCTCGGCGTCACTGTTGCTGGCGGCGGGAGCGGCTCAGGCAAAGCCCAACTGGCTGATGGCCACCGACGCCCGCGAGCCGTGGCGGGTTGCGCTTGACCGGGCCGAGAGGGTGCGCGAGCCGATCATGGCCTTCGTCTGTGTTGAGAACCAGCAGCTGACCCTCGCCATGGAGGGTCGGACCTTCGATGACCTGGACGTGGACGAGGCCCTCGAGGACTTTCTGTGCGTCCGGGTCGATGCCGTCGACACGCGGAACCAGCCCTTCCTGAACGCCTATGACGTGGGACGCAAGGACGTGGGCCTCGAGGTACAGCCCGGCCACGAGGACCGGCTGATCGTTGAGGACCCGGGTCGCGCTCAGACCTACCCGATCACGCTCTTCCTGAACCCCGACGGTGGCCTGGAGCACATGCTGTACGGGTTTGTGATCCCCGAGGACTTCCTTCACGTGCTCGAGCAGGTCAAGAGCATCATGGGCCTGCACGAGCGGCTGCGCGCCAAGGCGGATGACGCGCCGGCGCTGGCGGAGCTGGGCGGGCTGTACGTCGGGCTACAGCGTTACCCGGCCGGGCGGGAGGCCCTGGAGAAGGCGCTGGCGCTGGATGCCGACGGGAAGCTGGGCCTCGGCGAGACGGCCCTGCTGGACCTCGCGGTGGCGTACGTTTCGGAGGGCAAGGCGGGGGAGGCCGTGGAGCTGATCTTCCGCCACCTGGGCGCGTACGCGGACAGCGAACTGCGGTGCAAGGCGCGGTTCCTGCTGGGCGGCGCGCTGCTGGCGTCAGTCGAGCCGGACCGCCTGGCCGTCGAGGAGCTGGTCGCGCAGGGCAAGGGCGAGGAGGCGGCGGCGGCCCGCGCCCGTCTCCTGGACGGCCGTCGGCAGGCCGAGGAGGCGTGGTCGTGGTTCGAGGGGGAGAAGGGCAAGGCCCCCTGCGAGGATACGGAGTGGGCCTCGTACTCGCTGGGGGCTCTCGCAGAGCTGCGGGCGGAGACGGCCTATGCCGATCTGTCCGCGGAGGTCGATGCGCTGGTGGCCGAGGGGAAGGTCGACGCCGCCGTTCAGCGGCTCCGCGCCTTTGGCACGGACGAGAAGCAAGGGCACCGCGGCACGGACCGGGGCTGCGAGGCCCTGTTCCACGCCGGGGAGATCCTCCTGAAGGCCGGTAAGCGCCAGGAGGCCCTCGCTCAGTGGCGGACGCTGGCCGACCCCGATCCGGCGGAGAACCCCTGCGCGCAGACGCTCTGGCGCGGGCAGGCCGTGGGCGCGCTGCAGGAGCCCTAGTGGCGTGTCAGCCGTGATTCTGGCAGTTGCCGTTGGTCGTCGTAGGTCGGCTCACCAGAGCAATAGTGTCTCGTTAAACTCAGGGGCGGCGAGGGGAGGGGCGAGGGTCGTTCTCCGGAGAACTGGTGTGTGGGATCAGACCCGCCCGGAGGAACGACCCGTGGCCCCCTTCCCTCGACGCCGT
>Ga0194126_10004214_pt1 | contig 22109 bp, 22 predicted proteins | sample TA2KigC150mmetaG_FD_148641 | JGI IMG/M metagenome (GOLD analysis project Ga0194126, IMG submission 148641) | Freshwater microbial communities from Lake Tanganyika, Tanzania - TA2015035 Kigoma Deep Cast 150m | ecosystem: Environmental > Aquatic > Freshwater > Lake | place: Tanzania: Lake... | reverse complement strand
CACCTGGTCGTAATTTACATCTACATCAACATTGATACCCATGCCGGCCAGCGCTTTCCTTACTCGATGTGCCAGCTCTAGGATGCGGTAGTTCTTGTATACCAAGTTGAAGATTTCACCCCGCACTTTGTCTGGTTTAGCCTCGATAGCGCAAATATGCGCCTCGGCAGTATCTCTCACGTGAACCACGGGGCGCCAGGCTTCGCCACCAAACCAGACGTCTAATCTGCCGGTCTTGAAGGCATGCATGACAAAGGCATTGATGACTATATCCCATCGCATCCTGGGTGAGAATCCGAAAACCGTGGCCTGGCGGAAAATAACCGGGCAGAAGCTTTTGTCAGCCATCTTTGGCAGGTCTATGTCCACATCAAGCTTAGATTTGGCGTAGTCACTTTGCGGAATAGCAGGGAAGCTCTCATCGGCTATACCCTCAAGGTGGAAACCATAGACAGCACATGTAGAGGCAAAGGTAAACTTCTCAATGCCTCGTTCTTTGCAAGCTTTAGCCAGTTTCATGGTTCCTTCATAATTGATGGTGCGGTTAGCCTGGGGGTCAAAGGCAGCAGTGGGGTCATTGCTGAGAGAGCCCAGATGGATGACTCCCTCAATCCCGTCCAAAATCGATGAATCGAAATTTCTAACATCGCCAGGGATTAGTTCTATTTTATCGTGGACGTTCCTAAGGGGGTCTTCGCCGAAGTAAAGCTTGTCGAAAACTCGCACCTTGTAGCCACGTTGCAGCAAAATAGGAACAAGGACACTGCCGATATAGCCGCAGCCACCAGTAACCAAAACATTTTTACTCAAGAGACTCCTCCTTATATTCTATTTGTGCGGCGGGAAGAACCAGTCCCAAGGCTTGCCCACACGGGGGTCGTTTTTGTTGCCGTTTATCTCCGAGGGGACGATATCAGGGGAATTCCAGGGCACCCTCTCTTCGTCAGGGTTCTTGTAGTCGTAAAGCCTGGTGACAAAGTAGACGGTCAATGATGGTTCACTGCTGACGGTCTTTGTCCCATGCAGGTAATGCCCCGGTATTCTGATTAGTGTTGGCTTGTCTCCACTGCCGATTACTTCAGCAAACCTCTTGGTGGCTATATCATAGGCGCAGATTTTCATAGCACCTTTTATTACCAGGAAATAATCAACCTGACCACGAGAATGCCTGTGCCAGGCTCTGACCATACCTGGGTAGTTGTAGCTCAAATTGACCTGGGTTGCCCATTCGTCAATAAAGTCGCTCCAGTCCTGTCTTAAGGCTTCGGCAAAGAACCCCCGCTCATCAGGTATTAAGTTAATCTCACGGGTTCTGACACCTTCTAAGGGATATTCTTTCAGCATTCGTTTATCTCCTTTCGATTGCCTTTGTGTGGCTCAGGCTCATGGCTGCTCATAGTTCCACCCGGGCATCATCGCCGATAAATAATTGCACTGCTCTAATGCCACCTTCATGTTTTATTACCTCTGTGTTTCTGCCAATAATGCTATCTGACAGGCGCTCGATGTTGCAAACCCGGCAATCATCTAAGATAACGGAATGTTCTATGTACGAGCATTCTATTCTAGACCCAGAAGCTATACTGGTGAAGGGGCTGATATGGGAGTCCTTGATAAGACATTTTTCAGCAATAGACACGGGACCCCGGATAATACTATTTTCCACTTTTGTCCCTTCTCCAATTTCAACTCTACCATGTAGCTGACTTTTAGAGTCAACTTCACCTCTAATACTCCGCTGCAACAAGTCATCAAGAACTACTCGGTTGGCTTCAAGCAGGTCATCTTTCTTTCCAGTGTCGAGCCACCAGCCCTGAAGGATGTGGCTTCGAATGTCATTGCCCATATCGAACAGTTTTTGGATGGCATCGGTTATCTCAAGCTCGCCGCGCCAGGAAGGTTTTATCTGGTCTATCGCCCGGTGTATCTCTGGGGTAAACAGGTAAACCCCCACCAGTGCCAGGTTGCTCTTTGGCTCTTTCGGTTTCTCAACCAGGCGGACTATTTTTCCTGACTTGTCAAGCTCGGCAACACCGAAAAGGCGGGGGTCGGCAACTTCCTTTAACAGGACAAGGGCATCAGGTTTGTGTTTACGGAACTCGTCAACAAAACTCTTAACACCGCCGTGAATCAGGTTGTCGCCCAGGAACATAAGGAAGGGAGAATCATCAAGGAAATCTTTGGCTGTCTTCACGGCATGAGCTAGACCAAGAGGTTCATCTTGCCTGATATAGGTGATTTCAGTATTCCACCTTGAGCCATTTCCTACAGCCTGTTTAACCCATTCGCCCGTTTCCGGGGAGATAATAATGCCGATGTCGGTGATGCCAGCCTCCATGACTTGGTCGAGGACGTAGAACAAAATTGGTTTGTTGGCCACAGGAAGAAGCTGCTTAGCCATAGTATTGGTCAGGGGCTTCAGCCTGGTGCCCTTACCACCAGATAATACCAAAGCTTTCATAAGCTGCTCATAAAAGATGACTAACTTCGACCTAATTTTATATCAGGAAGGGAATCAAGGCAATACATTATTCAGATTCAGATTGAGATTTAGATATTTTGTGGTTGACAAACTTAACAATGTCTTCAGCCATGTTGGCAGCTTGGGTGGCAGCCTGTGATGTATAGACTCTGGCTGGGATGCTATCAGGCAGGCTATTGGGATACCTTGTAGTTACATAGTATCCGTCAAGTATGGCCCACGTCTTTATTTTTTCTGTGAATTCCTTGTCAAATTCGGCGGCTGAAGCACATAGTCTTTCTACTGAGTGCCCGATGACAAGCTCCTCTCCTTTAGCGTAAAGGAAGGCTTTCAAAGCCTTTTCCCCAACCTGTTGCGCTAAGAAGCAGCTAATGTGATAGCCACCTCGCTCTGCTAAGTCTCTAGACCATTTTAAGTCCTCTGATGCCTGTTCCAGCCACCTTTTCCCTTCCTCAATCGGGTTTTTTCTCATATAACACTACCTCATCAGCTAGGACTCTTTTTAAAAACGGCGTGTCTTTCATTCCCTGGAATTCTTCCGGGGTGTAGCAGAGGATATCGGCGTCAACTGGTAAAGCAAGCAGGCTATGGATTTCTGCTGTCCTCTCAATGAAGGGTTTATCCGTGTCTATTATCACGAGCACGTCTAAATCTGTAAAAAGGTCGCTCTTTCCTCTAGCGTATGAGCCGAAGAGACTGATTTTTTCCACGTTTAAGTGAGAGAGATTAGCCACGATTTCATTGACAGAATAATTAAGGAGTTTCTGGTATTCTTGCCTTTTACGAGTCAATGTCTTTCCATCCATGGTGTGTGTATTATATCACGTGAAGCTTGGAAGATATATAGCCACATAGGAGTAGGTTTGTCCTCTGCTGTCTGATGTGATAAACTCAAATGGTTTTTGGGAGACTGCTTTGAAGATACTGGTTAGCAATGATGATGGCGTATATGCTGATGGGCTTTGGGCATTGGCAAAGGAACTGCGGGAGATAGCCACGGTAACTGTGGTTGCCCCAGATAGAGACCAAAGCGGCGCTGGCACCTCAGTGACGCTCCGTCAACCTTTGAGAATGATTGAAATAAAGACACCGCTGGATGGAGTGGCTGCATACTCAGTAGAGGGCAGTCCTGCTGATAGCGTCATTCTAGCTCTTAGACTTGTCCTGAAAGATAGCGTAGATTTGATAGTTTCCGGTATCAATGAGGGACCGAATCTGGGGGACGATGTCTATATTTCAGGAACAGTTGGTGCTGCTTTGCAAGGCTTCTTCTATGGTATTCCTGCCCTTGCTTTTTCTATAGCTGCCTTTGGTAGCCTTCATTTTGATGTGGCTGCCAGGCTGGCCAGGCTCATAGCCAAAGAAATCGTTGATAAAGGCTTATCCCGAAGAATGTTATTGAATATCAACCTGCCTAACCTGCCCCCAGAGAAGCTTGAGGGGATAGAGATTACCAGGCTGGGTGAACGCAGGTATGCCGACAGGATTGAACCGGGGCATGATGGCAAAAGACAATACCACTGGATTCTGCGTGGCAAGTCAGAGTGGCAGACTGTTTCAGGAACTGATATCTGGGCACTGCAGAAAAACAAGATTTCCATCACACCTTTGTTTGGTAATCCCGACGGTTTCAGTCGCGAGCTTCTTAAGAGCTTAGCCCCGGCTCTTTTCCAGAAGTTAGTGGATGACACAGATTCTTAAGCCAGATAAGGAGTAAAACAACTATGCCAGATGTCGTTATCGTCAGCGGTGTTCGAACAGCTATTGGTGCTTTTGGAGGTGCTTTGCGAGACGTTCCGGTGGTGAATCTTGGCGCCCTGGTTATCAAAGAAGCGTTAAAGCGAGCTGGGCTAAGACCCAAGACCAGCAAAAAACTGCTTAGTTATGCTTCGGAGGCATTCAGAGCTACCGAATTGGTTGAGCTAGAAAAAGCTCATTATGACTGGAGCGATTCCCTTGCCGAGGTTCAGGTTGATGAGGTGATTATGGGTAATGTGTTGCAGGGGGGACAGGGGCAGAATACTGCCAGGCAGTCTACTATTTATGCTGGCTTGCCTAAAGAGACAAATGCTTTTACTGTGAACAAAGTGTGTGCCTCAGGGCTCAAGGCGATTGCTCTTGGTGCTCAGGCTATAATGCTTGGTCAGGCTGAAGTAGTAATTGCTGGTGGTATGGAGAATATGAGTTATGCGCCTTATGCTCTGCCTCGGGCGCGCTGGGGATATCGAATGGATATTAACACTAAATGCGAGGCTATTGACCTTATGGTTTATGACGGGTTGTGGGAGATATTCTATGGCTATCACATGGGGCTGACTGCGGAAAATATTGCTGAAACATATAAAATTTCTCGACAGGAACAGGATGAGATTGGGCTTCTAAGCCATCAGCGAGCCAGAGCGGCTATAACACAAGGCATATTCAAACAGGAGATAGTGCCTGTGGTCATCCCGCAGAAGAAGGGAGAAGCCCTCGTCTTCGATACTGATGAGCGGCCGATGGATACCAGCCTGGAAAAGATGGCGAAGCTGCCCCCGGCATTTAAAAAGGACGGCACAGTCACTGCCGGGAATGCCTCTGGTATTAATGATGCTGCAGCAGCAGTGGTCTTGATGAGCAGAAATAAGGCTAATGAGTTGAAGCCCGAGCCACTGGGAGCTGTGAAGTCTTATGCCTCAGGTGGTGTTGACCCAGCTTACATGGGGTTGGGGCCAATACCGGCGGTGAAGAAAGCTTTGGAGATGGCTGGTGTGAATGTTAATGATTTGGATGTAATCGAGCTGAACGAAGCCTTTGCCTCTCAAGCTATTGCTTGCATGAGGGAATTGGGGTTCAGTTTGGATAAGACCAATGTCCGCGGTAGCGGGATTTCTCTGGGCCACCCGATTGGCTGTACCGGTGCCAGGCTGGTGGTGACCATACTTCACGAGATGAAGAGGCAAGGCTTGCACCTTGGCCTGGTGACTATGTGCATTGGTGGCGGCCAGGGTATGGCGATGGTTATTGAAAGGTAAGATGTTTTTGGCATTATTAAATGTCACTTTGAGTCCTTCGCTTGTCATTCTAGGTTCTTTACTCGTCATTTTGAGAGAGCGAAGCGACCGAAGAATCTCTCTTAGGGTAAGCTCTGTGAATAATCGCTCACCTAACCTCTCCCTCGAGGGGAGAGGAATAAGGTGAGGGTGAGAAATAAATAATTTTGGGAGATTTATCGTGACTCGACTTGTTGTGGTTAGACATGGGCGGACAGAGTGGAACCGAGTGGAAAGATTCCGTGGCAGGGCAGATTTAGAGCTGGATGTGGTGGGTATGAAACAGGCTGAAGCTGCGGCTAATCGGATTTCTGAATGGCAGGTTTCAGTAATTTACTCGAGCCCGCTCCGCCGGGCTTTGACCACAGCTGAAATCTTGGCTCAGCGGTCTGGTTTAGAAGTGAAGCCGTTAGATGGACTTATTGACATAAATTATGGGGCCTGGCAAGGGCTATCTCCGGCGGAGGCTGCTGCTCAAAACGGCGACCTTTATTCCAAATGGCTGGAAAGTCCTCATTTGGTGAACTTTCCTGGTGGCGAGGGTCTCGCTGATGTCAGGGAAAGAGCGGCATTGGCAGTGGACAGCTTGATAGCACAGCACCCGAAGGAAACAATTGTTTTGGTATCGCACAAAGTGGTCTGCCAAGTTCTTATTTTAATTCTACTGGGTTTGGACAATTCGCATTTCTGGGAGATAACTCAGGATGTCTGTGCCATCAATCTTTTCGAGGTGAGAGGTGGTGTACCGTCGGCCTTATTTCTCAATGATACCTGCCACCTAAAGGGTGTAAATTAAATTTAATAGGGTTTGATTATGTCACAGGTACGAGTTGGCATCATAAATGTTACTGGCTATGCTGGGGTCGAATTAGCCAGGTTGCTTTACCGGCATCCAGAGGTGAAACTCATCTCGGTTACGGGAAGAAGCGCTGCTGGGCAGAGACTGGCTGAAGTTTTTCCACACCTGGCTGAAATTGACATAACTATTACCCCAGAGCTTGATGAAGTGGACGTTGCTTTTTCGGCAATGCCTCACAAGGCGAGTGCTGAGGTGATATTGCCTTTGGCTGAACGGGGTATCAAGGTTGTTGACATCAGTGCTGATTTCAGGCTCAAAGATGCCAGCAAGTATCCTGAGTGGTATGACTTCGTTCATCCAGCGCCGGATTTGTTACAGAAAGCTGTCTATGGCTTACCTGAGTTCCATCGCTCCGAAATAGCCAAAGCCAGTTTGGTAGCTAATCCTGGCTGCTATCCAACAGGTGCACTGTTGGCTTTGGCGCCAGCAGTCAAAAAGGGGCTTGTTCACCCTGACATTATTGTTGATGCCAAGTCAGGGGTCTCAGGTGCCGGCAGAACCTTGAGCCTGTCAACCCATTATACCGAGGCTGTGGATAACGTCCGCGCCTATTCTTTGCATGGACACCGCCATCTGCCTGAGATTATTCAGGAACTGGAGACTTTAAATCCTAGCTTCTCCTTCTCGGTGACCTTCTTGCCACATCTGATGCCCACATCGCGAGGCATATTGAGTTCATGCTACGCCAGGCTAAATGATGGCAAGCTAGCTAATGAGAAGGTAAGAGAACTTTACCGCGACTACTATAAAGGAGAACCTTTTGTCAGGGTAGTTGACAGTCCGCCGGAGACCAAGCAGACCTGGGGCAGCAATCTCTGTCTCATTTATCCTACCGTTGACCACAGGACTGGCAGGCTCATAGCTATCAGTTGTTTGGACAATCTGGTTAAAGGGGCTGCTGGACAAGCCATACAGAATATGAATATAATGTTTAGTTTTCCTGAGACTGCTGGACTTGAAGCCCTGCCTATCTATCCATAGTTGCATCGCCCCCATCGTCTAGGGGACTAGGACGTCAGCCTTTCAAGCTGAAAACAGGGATTCGAATTCCCTTGGGGGCATTCCAATTCCTCGAAGGACATGCCTGAAATGAAGCCGAAGACAAAGGCGAAGAAAGTAGACCAGATCAGTGGTGAACTTGCTGGGGAGTTAGCCGCGTATGATAAAGTAGGGCTTTTCCAGCACTCGGTGAGCACGAAGACAGCTTATCGTTATCGAGGAGTCCTATTACAGTATCAAAAAGTCTTACAAGGACAATCACCGAGCCTTAGCTTGTCTGGGCAATTTTTGGCACATCTTAGGAAGCAAGGCTATAGTGCTTCCACCTTAAGGCTTTACAGGGCTGCTTTACAGGGCTTCCATAGCTGGCGGGGGGAGCAACTGGTTTTCGCTGTGAAAGTGCCAAGAAGGCAGCCTAAATATGTAGAACCTGAAATCATAGACAAAATCTTGGTCCTGTCTCAGGATTCCCCTACAGATCAGCTTATCCTTCGGCTTATGACGGATGCGGGGCTGAGGCGAGGGGAAGTAATAAGACTAAAGGTAAAACAGGTAGGGGAAGATGCCTTAAGGTTTTCTGGGAAAGGGGCGAAGGAAAGAACCGTCCCTCTAACCTCAGCCTTAAAAGAAGCCTTAAAGCTACACCTTTTAGGCAAGTCCCCTAATGACCTGGTGGTTGGTTTAAAGGATAAAGGTATTTACAACGTGGTTAAGAAGTATGGGAAGCTGGTAGGCATGCCAGATCTCCGTCCGCACGACCTGCGTCATAGCTTTGCTGAAAGACTGATAGAAGCAGGCGCAAGTATCAGGACAGTCCAAGAATTACTTGGGCATGAAAGTTTAGATACCACTCAGGTATATATTGGCGTTACTGCAAATCACCTAAGGGAAGCCGTCCTTTTACTGGAAAAACACGGGGAGAAACCTAAAGCCTCAATAACTGACGGAACTCAGCCATCCCCAGAACACTTCAAACACCGTGATAGTCTCACCGAAATATGTGACTTGCTAGCGTCTACTCTTAAAACATACAGAGGAAGAAGCGACATTGGCATTTATGTGGACGACGGGATAACCATTAAGCCGAGGAGGGACGGAACCTACTCGCCTATTCTTTGGATTGACCCCCGCTCAGCAAAATGCATCTCTGCCCACTATCAACACAGATTTGGAGAATTGCCCTTCGCATTAAGAGCAAAGCTAACGGGAGGGGATATTGACGACACTCTCATCGATAATATATATGTATTGTCCCACATCAGGGACTTTCAGCCCTCTCCTACCTGTCCTGAATGCCAAAGATTGGGATTGTCTAATTAAACTACGTATATATTTAACGGCACCTTTTTAATAGTGTTCTATAGCTTTCTATAAGAGTCAGAAACCGGACGTCCCGCTGGATTATTGTATATAGTGCTGAGTGCTTTCTGGTTTTGTATCTGAATACAGTTTGTACGTGGATCTGCTATCCGGTACCGCTAGATGCTAAGCAATTTGTCGGCAAAATGTCGGCAGACAGGTAAGTGTCGCTTGCCTCTGCCCTCTCCGTGGGTTATACTTATGAAAGAGTATACACGCCGACCGAGGGATAAGGCAAGGTGCTCTATCGAAATCGAGGCTTGGGGAGGAAGAAATAATGAAACTACCCGTTGTCATCATAGTTGGAGAAGATGGTTATTTTGTAGCCGAAATTCCGGTGCTGCCCGGGTGTATCTCCCAGGGAAAGACCAAAGAGGATGCTCTGACCAATATCAAAGAAGCTGCCGAACTCTGTCTGGAAAGTATGGACGAAGAGGGCTGGACACTGCCCAAGGAATATACTCTTGACCAGGTTGAGGTTGGTGTCTAATGGCGGAACTCCCGGTCGTCTCGGGAGACCAATGCATATCAGCGCTGGAGGGCGTTGGTTACTGGATAGCTCGCACCAGAGGAAGCCATGTCAGGATGAGATGCCCAGGGCGCAAACCGGTTACTGTTCCTAGGCATCATGAACTTGACCGTGCCACCTTGCGTTCTATCCTTCGCACTGCCAACATAAGCGTTGAGGAATTCAATAAGTTGTTGGGAAGGTAAAATAGAGGTGCGAGGTGTGAGTGTTAAAATCTCCTGCCACGATCTTGTCCAACTCGATTTCTAAGAGGCTCGTTCCGGTTTACCATATGGTTTGCCACCTCGTTTACCCCGTCGTTTACCATATATGGTTTACCCGGTCATAGCAGTAACTTTCTCCTTCTAAATTCTAGCTGGTAGAGAGGACTCCCTTTGTCAAGCCCCTATTACCATCATTTATTCAAACTCGCTATCAGTGACCGCATCCAACATAAAACTAAATAGAATAGAAAAGGGGCAATGTCAGGCGGTAGCCATAACTATGCCGGCTGCATTAGCTAATCGGGCTTGAGAAAATGGCTGTCCTTCTTGAAGCATCTTCCAAATAATCGCTGCCCACCGGTTGGCCAGAGCTCGGTAGGCCCGAGAAGCTTTGTGTCCCAACTTCAACTGCCTCCCAAAGTATTCACCGGCCCAGTGGCAGCGGTTTACACTCTCTCTTGCCAGGTCTTGAAAGGCACTCCGTAGATGTTTATTGCACTGCCAGCGGAAGAGTATGATTTTGGTCTTTCCGCTCCTCCTGGTCACCGGTGCTGTGCCGGCACTAGTCTGTAGATATTCGCGGGTGGGATAACGTGATCCGTTACTACCCAACTCACCATTAAGCCTGGCGGCGGTAATCTCACCTACCGGCAGACTGGAGAATATGTGATAAGCCTGATTCTGTTTAAATTCTTTGGCGATTTCCTTGACCTGTTTTTCAATCTCAATCAACAAAGAGCGCAGCACCGGAATAAGGCTAAGTACTATGATTTGGTGAATCTCTTCCATCTCCTTGGGTGCCAGAAGTGAAGGCTGCTGCAAGGATTCATACACCAAAGGTACTCGGTACTGGCAAGGGTAGCTTTGCTCACGAAAGAACTCCTGGAGTTCCTCTAGCGAAGCTGCAGCTGCTTTTCCCGGAGTAGGATAATTCTCCAGAAAGGCCAGGGTGATCTTCTGGTCTAACTTCGAGAAAATATGCAGAGCCACCGGGTAATAGCTCTTGAGTTGGGTGGTTAATTGATTTGTTAGCTTCACCTTCAGTTGCCCCAGGGATTTATGCGCCCTGGTGAGATGCCTCAGCCGGGCATCAGCCATGGTTTCTTTGGGTAAAGGTTTGTAGAGGTGAAGATCAGTACGTAAGATATTGGCTAAGACCATCGCATCCTTGGGATCGGACTTACTGGAGCTCATCCGATACCTATCCCTGTAGCGGTCCATCGACTTAGGGTTAATCAGATAGATCTGATACCCCAATTCCAGCAGGCTATAAATTAGCAACCCCTGATGACTTTCGATGGCCACCAAAATCTCCTCCGGCTTCTTGGAGAACTTGCCTAATCGCTTTCTAAATTGCTCCACACCTTCATAGGAATGAGGTATGCTGAAGCTGTCCAATATAGCTGCACTGTTATCAGTGACATGGACATCGTGGTGGTCATCAGCCCAATCAATACCAACGTAGACTTGCTCCATAGAAATGTTCCTCCTTTTCTTGTAGAATTTGAGAGGGCTACGGATAAAGTTACCCTATAGTGGTGCTCGAAGCACGTCTCCCTTTTGACCATTCCTCCGTAGGAACTTGGGAGGTGCTGTTCCTCCCCGGGTGGTCTCTGCCACTGGGTGACCCTGGCGCTCTCCCCAAGCTCCCCCTCAATAGTCTATCTTACATCCTTCCTCAAGCTTACTCTATAGGGTGACCCCATCTGGATAAAGGGTATTTTATGGAACGGGAAAAAGTGGCTGCCATAGCCACCGCTGCCATAGCCACCCGCCATAGCCACCTGCTATAGCCACCGGTGGGAGAAGAAAAGGTGCATACCCATAGCGGATGTGGGGAAAAAAAGTTAAAAACCGTGCAAGCCCTCCGCGGACATGTTGAGCACACATTTTACGGAAACTGTTTTACATATCACAATAGGCTATGTCTAGCTAGAGCAGAAAGGGTTACCCCCTCTGCGGGGAATACGGTTGAGTGCCCAGTGCCGGGTGCTGGATTGGCTTTGGTATTTCAAGCGCTGGGGGTTTAGTGATTCCCACTGCTCAGATCATGTCACGCTTCGAGAGGGGTTGCAGGCATGTCAGAAAACCAACACAGTAAAAATTTAGCTATCTCATCCGTCTGGAGAGTTGCTTGTATGAACCTCTCAAGCAGCTATATCTAAGCTGCTATATTTAAAGCAGCTTAGGCAGAGCAGCTTTTGAAGCCTGTTTTGAAGTCTGTCCGGAGGGGGTGACCCCGTATAGATGGCATGTGGAAGGACGAGTGCGAGTGGAAAAATCCATAGCTGAGTCCATGGAAAATTCCACCTATGAGTCCACCTTTCATAGGTGGAAAATTCCACAAGCCAGCTATGGATTTTTGGACTTAGCTATGGAAAATGCTCCAGTATTCAGCACCCGGTGTTGACCTTCTATCTACCGAATTTCATCGATAGTCTCGCCGGCAGGCTGGTACTGGGTGTTATATTTTTGGCGTTTCCGGCAAGATAATTGAATGGGGACAACTAAAGTTCCGAGTTTGCCCCGTCAAATTCCAAATGTCGGACGTGTCCAGCAAAAACAGGCATGACGCCGAGGGTAACATTAAGATTTCCTAATAGTTGTCAAGGGCTATTCATTTGACCTCCTTATGGCTGTGAGATAGACTTATTTCCGGGAGATGGCCATGACTTCTACAGGTTGAGGAGCTTTAGCTGCCTCGTTCGTCCTGTAAGTCGCCATCTCTCGTTCTTTTTTGCGTGATTTAACGGGTTTGCGTCGCCGTCTCTCTCGCCTTATTTCTTCCGGCACCTGGTATCTGGAGAGAATTAGCCTCCTGGCCTCATCCTTGCTAACGAGATTACCCTCGACATCCCTCAACTCATATGGTCTATCCTCCTTGAGCACTGCAAACACCCTAGCTCCAAGATGGCTCATCACTGCTCCCATGGCCTGCTTGTGGTTCTTGCCATGATAAACCATCTCACCATAGTAGACAGCAGCAAGCTGGGGATCCCAGCGGCGACCTACGTCTCCTGCCTGGTAGAGACCCATCCTCATAATGGACGGTCCAGCCTTGGTCATTCTCAACCCTTTGGCCTCCGCATTAGATGACTGCCTGGCTCCAGGTACTACTCCCTCCCAGTTGGCAAAAGCAGACTGACTCCGGAAGCGTGTTGGATCGCCAACTGCCGATAAAAAGATTGGGGCGGTATGCTCCCCAACGCCAGGTATAGTGCGCAGGTTATCTGAGGGGTGAAGCTCTCGGTAAAGCTCCGCAATGCGCCGGGCCAAGGACTCAGATTCAGCCTCCTCGGCTTCCATCAGCCGCAGCTCCCGAGCTACCTCTTCCTGGAGATCAGCGAAGAATTCCTCGTTGATGGTTTCTACCGACTGTGATAACTCATATAGGGCTGCCACACTCTGACAGGCCAGAAAAACTAGCCAGGTCTCTGCCCTGCTCCATTTGCCTCGACGTGTTGCTTTGCTCAGGAACATATGGAGTGCTTCCTCCCCATCACGGACCACGGCGAAGGGATTAAGCTGAGATCGCAAGAATGCCCTAGATTGAGGAGACCACGGGTCATCAAACGCCCGACGCACGCCGGGCAGGTAACCATCGGTGGTGGCCCCAATCCTAATTTTGCGGCCGGCAATATTCCCTTCTAACCGTTTCCGCTGGCGCGTAAGGCGTTGTAGAGCATAGACCTTGGCCGGAGGCAGGTAAATCTCATACAGTTGTTCAGGGTCGATAAAAGGCATCTTGGCCAGGGTAAGGGCATCGATACGATCGCTTTTGGCAGACCCCCGAAGGTATCGGCGCAGAGCAGCTATCTTCTGCATCTTGGCTTTCACCAACCGGCACTCAGGATGACGGGAGCGCAAATAGACAGCCACTACCAGCCATGCCAGACCAGCAGGCTCGAAGACTATGATGGGATTAGCTCCGTCCTGGAAAACTCGCTCTTCCAGTTTAGCGAGCCCTTCCGGACTACTCTGGAAGCTGAAGCTATCGCAGAATTGCGCTCGTTCATCCAGACAGCGTACCCTGTGTTGGTCCCTGTGGAAGTCGATACCCACACTATAGATCATCTTTCTCCTCCTTGATGAAATTCGAGTTCGGTGGGAATTTGGCCGGTCCTTTTGCCCATTCGTGCGTCTGATGCGGGGCTAGCCACTACGGACACCCCAATTTCCTTAATCGGGCCACCCTAAGGCCGGCAGGCAATCTGATTGGCGGGGCAACCTGAGTTCCCCAATGAATCGTGCACCTCACCGGAACCCGTCAGGCTCTATTCTATCCTATTTTGAGGGTCTACAGCCTGAAAGTAATATACAAGATGAAATGTGCCCACTTCCGCTGATTACCTATAGACCACAGCCTTTAAGATGTCCATTAATTCCAAGGGGGGGTTAGCTTGAAATAAATGACCAGGTTAAGCTTTAGTTCAGTGACCGTTTTGATATACTATGGGGAGGAAAAAAGGAGAGAACCTACTCTTCATTATCACCCGGTCCGGGGGTTCGCTGAAAAGTAGGTTCTACACCGTCCCATCTCCCTGATATTACCATACTTAATACGACCAACACAAGATACCCCGAAAACAGATCATCTCACCATATGCTCCCGGTGTGGCGGGAAACTCCACGGGCATGGCAGCCGTCTACGTCAAGCCATTGCTGCCGGGATCAAACAATGGTATAAGGTCCACCGCCTCCACTGTGCCAGGTGCGGGAAAACCTTCACCCGTTTACCGGCCTTTCTTCTTCCCTTCAAGCGCTACGTAGCCTCAGAGATTGAGGGTGTCCTGCGCCACCTATTTGACGGCGGCAAGCTCGCCCAATCGCCTTCTGAGGCGGATGAAAGGACCATGCGGCGCTGGAGGAATGAGTTTGGACATAAGCTGCCGCAGTGGGCCGGATTATTGGAATCCAGGGCCTATCAACTGTTTAACCTGGCTCCCAGCCTTCTCCACCACTCCCATCCTCTGAAGAGGTTAGAAGAAACTCTATCCCGGTTGCCGGCTTTGCCCTCCTGGTGGGCGGTCATGGTGAAGGCCCTATGGTGGATTTATCCATCCCACCCACTTTGTCTTGGTAGGCCACCATAAGATGGCCTACACTGGTGCCAAATCTTGAAAAAAAGGAGATGACACCCATGAGAAAGCAGGAATTAGACCAGGGAAGGGAAGAAGCCCTTCGCCGCTACAGGATAATTGCGCCGCTGCTGGATGAAGGTTTGTCGGAAGGCGAGAAACGCAATAGTCGGTGGTTGATTTGTGAACAGGAAGGCATATCGAGACGGACCTTACGGAGGTATGTTGCCGCTTTTAAGCAGGGTGGTTTTGATGCTCTGTTACCCAGGGAACGTAAAGACAAAGGGGCTTGCAAAGCCATTCCCCCAGAAGCCTTGCAGATAGCAGCCCAGCTAAGGCAGGAACTCCCGGTCCGCAGCGCGGAAAGAATCCAGCAGCTTCTGGCTGGAGAGGGATATGCTGTCGCCCGCTCGACGCTGGAACGGCACCTGCGGCAGCAAGGCTTAAGCGGCCGGGAGATCAAGGCGGAACGAAAGCAGGTGGCCAGCCGGCGCTTTAACCGGCAGGGGCGCAACACTTTATGGCAGGCCGACGTGAAATATGGGCCCTATTTACCCGACCCCACCCATGTCGGTCACAAAATGAGAACCTATCTGATGGCGATCATCGATGATGCCAGCCGACTGGTGGTACATGGCGAGTTTTATGATAACCAGAAACTGCCGGTGCTGGAGGATTCTTTACGCAAGGCCGTCATAAAGTGTGGAGCTCCGGATAACCTGTACGTCGACCAGGGTAAGATTTTCGTTTCCCAGTGGCTGCGGCTAGCCTGTGCTAAACTCCGTATTCGGCATCTGAATGCGAGGGCTTATTCCCCCGAAGCGAGAGGGAAGATCGAAAGATTTAACCGGACGGTGGACGAATTCATCCAAGAAGCGCGGCTGGAAAGACCCCAAACCCTGGAGCAGCTTAACGGCCTCTTCCGTGTCTGGCTGTCGGAAGGCTATAACCACCGAGGGCACTCAGCCCTGGCTGGGAAGAGTCCGGCACAGGCGTTCACCCAGGATACTAAAGCCTTGCGGTTTCCCAGTCCGGAAGCTTTAAGAGAAGCTTTCTTATGGGAGAAAACCCCAAAAGTGGATAAAAGCGGTTGCATCCCCCTGAATGGCTTGCGCTATGAGGTAGGCGTGGAGTATATCCGGAAGCATGTCCTGGTGCGCTACGATCCTTTTGACCTGTCCCAGATAGAAGTCTGGTATGGTGGCGAAAAGAAGAAACTGGTCTCACCAATTAACATTGGTGAATACAACCGCAATGTAAAAAAGCCAGTCCAGGAGCTGGAAAAAGCCAGTGAATCCAAGCTTTTGCGCTTATTTGCAAGCCAAAGTGAAAAGAGGCTGAAACAACAATTTGGCGCCTTCCGCCTGGGTGAGGAGGTGAATGATAATGTTTGAAGCGTTCTTTGGATTTACCGGCACCCCTTTCTCCCGGGATATTCCCGTAGATCAGTTGTTGGAAACGGAAGGCGGCAAGGAGTTACAGGGGCGACTAAACTATGTGGCCCGTACGCGGGCTTTTGGGGTCTTTACCGGTGATGCCGGAACCGGAAAAACGACCGCCATCCGGAAATTCTGTCAGGGACTGGACTCTAACCGGTATTGTGTCCTCTATATTTCCGATTCGGCTCTGACCCCTCGGAATTTCTATTGGGAGGCCTTGCAGGAGTTGGGTTGCGAGCCGAAATTTTACTGCGGTGACGCTAAACGGCAGCTGCACAAGGCGCTGGCCATGCTGATGGATAATGAAAAGAAATGTCCGGTAGTTATCGTGGATGAAGCCCATCTCCTCTCAAGGGCGATGCTGGAAGAAATCCGCTTCCTGCTCAATCTGCGGATGGATTCTTACAGCGCATTGAGCCTGATACTCACAGGGCAGACGGAGCTGCGGGAAACACTGAAGTTGCGGGTCAATGAGGCTATCGCGCAGCGGGTGGATATGCGCTTTCATTTGCAGGCGCTGAGCAAAGAGGAAACTACCGCTTACATAGCCAGGCATTTGGCGGCGGTCAAAGCGCCGGGAGAGATTTTTACCCAGGCTGCAGTAGGCGTAATCCATGAATACTGCAGTGGCATCCCACGGAAAGTGAACAAGCTTGCTACAGCTTGTCTGTTGAGTGCGCCGGGGCAAAACCAAAAACTGATCGATGATCATCTCGTAAAAGTGGTGATAGAAAGTGAGTTTGAAGGATAAAGCAGGCTAGAGCTGGATTAAAACCTCCGCTCCGGCCATCTAAGTCAAACTGCTCAAGCGGACACGGAAGGTGGGACAGAAGCGGTCAAAAAGTGTGAGCGGCAACACCAAGGGTTTAACCGTCCCACTTTGCTGACGGTATGCACTAGTTTAATTTAAATCATTGTAAGGCCACCGCTTACACTCAAAGTCTGACCAGTTATATAGCTGGCTTCATCCGAAGCTAGGAATAGCACTGCCGCTGCGACATCTTCTGGTTTCCCCAGCTTGCCCATGGGGATGATCTTGTCCATGGCACCGAGTATTCTCGCTGCAAATTCCTCCTTTTTGGTTTCTTCCATGCCGGGGGTTTGGGTGGGGCCGGGGCAAACACAGTTTACATTTATCCCATATCTAGCAGTCTCCCGAGCTAGTGTCTTCGTAAAGCTGATGATCGCCCCCTTACAGCCTGAATATACAGCTTCTCCCGTGCTGCCTACTCTCCCGGCATCAGAGCCAATACTTACAATCTTCCCGTATTTTCTCTCTACCATGGGGGCAAGGACAGCCTTGCAGCACCGAAGCACACCTTTGTAGTTTATGTCTATAACTTTATCCCAAAAGTCTTCGTCCGTATCATTAAATAGCATCATCCTATCTCACCCCGCATTGTTTATCAGAATGTCCACTTTTCCAAACATATCGATACACTGTTTTACTGCTGACTCGACCTCTTTTGTTTTGCTCACGTCTGTCTTTATGAACAATACTTTCCCCCCTCGGGATTTTATCTCCTCCTCTGTTTTCTTCCCTTCGTCTTCCAATAAGTCGAAAATAACAACCTGCCCTCCTCCCTCAGCAAAGCCAGAGCAGATGGCTTTGCCAATTCCTCTAGATCCACCAGTTACAATCGCTACTTTATCCTTGAATCTCACCTTCTTTCCTCCTTTAACTTTAATAGTTTAAACGCCTTCAAAGCGTTTTTTCGAAAAACCTTTAATTTGGTTTCACCTTTTACAGATGACCCGAGAAATTCTTTTCTATAGCCTGTAAGTCCAAATCCGCTAGCTGCCTATAGGATTTTGTCTCATCCTCTTAAACGGTCCGTAAAACGAACAAGAGAAGCATCAAGACCAGAAGGAGAATAAGCCCCGATGTTGCTGTAAACATTGGGTTGCCCCCAAAGCATGGACACCCACTCGTCAATCCAAGGGCAGCTAGTATGAGTAAGGACAAAGGTAAGCCAGGGAAAATCTGAGGCAACTTCATCAACATACATAGGGTGGCCTGACTCACTGGTCAAATATTCCACCGAATGACCGACTCGCATATAGGGAATAATTTGCTTCGCTTGGCATCCGACCAAAAGAGACAGCGTGAGTGCATACGTATTCAGACCCATACTCTTCGACTGTCCTTTCTAGGTCTTTCAAGATTTCTCAATATTCAGAAAGGGTTATACTCAACCCTGCCTATTGGCCTGCCTTTTGACTTCTTGCACATCTCAGCGATTCTTTCAACGCCGATGATGCCCTATAGCTTATGTTCACGCTGAGACCACCCCATTGCCTGATTAATGAGAGCGTATTCTACTCCAATTTCATCCATTTCCTTTATCATCTCTTTCACCTTATTTGTTACTGAAACAGACCAATGAAATCTGAAAAGTTATAGAGATTTCTCACTTCTAGGCCATACCAAGTTCATTAAGCAAGACCTGTGATAACTGCTTTAATGAAGGATGATCCACAATCGATGGGCTCATCACCACACCCTCCAAAGCGACAGGTGTGATGGAAATCATGTTATGCGATATAGCCCAGACATCGGTACCTTCTTCTGCATGAGCTGGGCGATTGCCACTCACGATTAAACAATAAGCATCGCTGCCATTCTCTCTGCATTCAATCGCATCACACAATGTACCACGCCCTAACCTTGTTATGTGAATGCCCGCAATCTGACTCAAAGGCAAATTAGGCACATTTACGTTGAACAGGGAACTTTGGGGCAATATCTTTGCCTCAAGGAGCTTCACCATAGCTACCGTCACTTGAATAGCTGCGCGAAAATCGAAATTCTCCTCGGCATCAACAGAGATAGCGAGTGACGGTATATCATGAAGGTATCCCTGCAAAGCAGCTCCTACCGTGCCTGAGATAAGTATGTCCTCGCCTATATTAGCACCTTCATTTATGCCAGAGACCACTAGGCCTATCTCATCATCTGCCATTGCGTTTAGAGCCGCGATCACACAATCAGATGGAGTACCCTGTACAGAATGACACTGTACCCCACTCGTTCCACTAGCGAGAGGCCTTATCTTGCTCACCTTCACAAGGTTCTTTGCAGTTACCTTGGTGCCCTGACCAGATACACCCTGGTCTGGTGCTACTATTAGCACGTCCCCCACCTTCATAAGACCACTAGCCAGCTCCCACAACCCTCTAGCGTAAATTCCATCGCCGTTTGTTATAAGTATCTTCATATAGCCGCCTTAAGATGTGGATATTAGGCTAAAAAATCCGTACACAGCGGTATTTGCCCATTATCTGTTCATGAAAAAATTGGCCATGTGATTTGGCAGTCATTAGCTCCTCAAAAACTTCGGGCGGAACTTCAAAGAACCGATGAATACGCCCGCCATGGAATTCTATGTCCAGCGTATTGGTGTCCTTGTCGTATTTGACTTTAGACATTGTAGTTGAATTGACACTTAGCCAGTCCATACCTATTCTCCTGTCCAAAAGGTTGCAAGCTTATCAAACCAGTCCCTCCCGAAGCTAGACGAACTGTACAAAAGTCCTCCTTGTTTCATCACCGGCTCACTCGTATTTTAAATCATAATCAAAAGATTTGAAAAATTCAATAAATATGAAAAACAGCGGCTGTTATGCTATCATCTCCAAACAATGAGACGAGTCGTTAAGTTTAACAAGAACCCGCTGGTCTTTCCACGCCCGCACCTCACTTATACCGGTCTCTTCGGCAAAGAAAAAAGCATCGCCGGCAAGTTCCAAAAGTTCACCGAGGTAAGCGTTGATAAAGCCAAAATGAGTGACTATAGCTATTTCCTGTTCGGGATACTGAGCGAGAATTCGATTAATTGTGGTGACTGCTCGGTTACGAAGTGCTTGTCTGGTTTCAACTCCGGGCGTAATTTGCCAAAACGCCTCTACGAAGCGACCTTTAATGCATGGCGCATTTTTGGTACGTAGGTTGCGGGCGATTTCTCCCATCCCCTTCGCCAGGCCCAGGAAATCTTCGGTTGGCTTTATTTCATCTAGATCGGGAACAATTTGAGGTGTAAGACCAAGATAACTTCCAAGAATTGTTGCCGTTTGCCGTGCCCGGCGCGAGGGACCTGACATAAGCTGGTTAATACCGCTCATCGCAAGTCTTTTCCTCAATTGATTAGCCTGAGACACGCCTTTATTGGTCAGAGGAGGATCATAGTGATTTCTTTCCGAGGGCATCTCACTCTGACCATGACGTATCACGTATAATATTGTACATCTCTGGTCAACCATGAAGAGCTCGCCTATTGCCTTTACGAATGCCGAAAAATTCTCTTCTGGCCTAAGTTCTTTCTTCATTAGCATAAGCTAGCTCATCCACAGTTATTTATCACAGTAGTAGTACCAAACTGCTTGAATCGTCTTTAGAGCATTCCAAAACCATGTTGCTTGAGTTCAGCAACATAGAAGGTTTCTACCTGTTGAACTCCCTCTATCTGAGAAAGTTCGTTCTTAACGAAATGAACCATCTCATCCGAAGTGGGAAAACGGACAGAGATAAGGACATCAAAGCGACCAAAGGATATGGCTATAAGACCGACATTTGGATACTCCGTTAATCTTTGACAGACGGCGTCAATTTTATTCATATCGCTATCTAGAGCGATTATCGCCATAGAACCGTAGCCTAGCTTTTTGGGATTTGTGATCACCGTCATCCTGATTGCATCTTCACTAAGCAACCGCGCAACCCGTCTGGAAACCGACGACACGCTAATTCCTAGCAATTTCGCGAGAGCAGAATAACTACGACGCCCGTCTTTCTGGAGTTCCTTGATCAGATTTTGGTCAATTTCATCGATCTCTATCATACAATTTGTTCCTTGTCTACTTAACAGTCCTTGTGAAACCTATAGGACGGAATTCCTTAGATTCTATCATTACTGCCTCCATTCAGTCCAACGACCACACTCTGATACTCCTTGTATGCCCGCACAATGCTCATTGGAGTCTCTTCGGCAAAGAAAAAGGCATCGACACAAATCAAATCTGTCTCAGACAACCCACCCCCGTCAACACTAATGACTTGCCCGGTTATATAAGAAGAATCATCTGAAGCGAGGAACAAAGCCAAATTAGCCACATCCTGAGTAGCACCTATCCTGCCAAGAGGCACTTGTTTTGATGTATTCTCTATAAATTCCTTAACCTGTTCAGGCGTTCTTCGCACGTATAGCATGTCGGTCGAGACCAGCCCTGGGGCAATGGCATTCACGTTTATCCCATGGCGTCCTAATTCGCGTGCACAAAATTTGGTCAGCATGATAATGCCTGCTTTCAAAATTGCGTAGCTGTAGTTATGCATCTCGTTGCGCATGTATGTGCTAAGTCCAGAGACTGAGGAAATGTTAATAATCTTACCGGATTTCCTTTCCACCATGTGCTTAGCCGCAGCCTGAATACAAAGGAAAACTCCTTTGAGGTTGACGCCCAGAACGATATCCCAATCTTCCTCGGACACTTTCAGCAGACCAGCAGCACCGCGTGTGGTCCCAGCATTGTTTACCAGTACGTCAATCTTCCCGAAATTATTGATAGTAGTATCAATCAGATTCTTGACCTCCTCTCTTTTTGATACATCTGTCGTAACCGTTATTGTCATTCGGCCAAGCTCTCCGACCGCACGGGCAGTTTCCTCCATTTCTATTATGTCGGCAATGACGATATTAGCACCCTCCCTGGCAAAGGTCAGAGCTATCTGTTTTCCTATTCCCTTAGCTCCGCCAGTAACTACCACCACTTTTTGATCCAGGTTTCCCATTTTGCTCCCAATCTAACATCTCTAATCACATATCGCGAAAAGTTGCCTCCAATTTAAGACAAGAAATCCGTATGCAACGCTATTTGCCCATTATTTCTTCAAAGAAGGATTGGCCATGTGATTCAGCGCTCATTTGTCCCACAAAAACCCTAGGGGGAGTTCAGAGAATCGATGAATACAGCCGCCATGGGATTCTACGTCCAGCGTTTTGGTATCTTTATCATATTTGACGCTGGTCGACAATAGGGTATGAGATTATGGAGGCGAAACGATTATGTTCGCCGCCATATATTCCTCCCGTACAACTCATAATGTCTTCGTACTTGTTCTTGGTGGTCCCC
>Ga0194126_10004211_pt1 | contig 22116 bp, 16 predicted proteins | sample TA2KigC150mmetaG_FD_148641 | JGI IMG/M metagenome (GOLD analysis project Ga0194126, IMG submission 148641) | Freshwater microbial communities from Lake Tanganyika, Tanzania - TA2015035 Kigoma Deep Cast 150m | ecosystem: Environmental > Aquatic > Freshwater > Lake | place: Tanzania: Lake... | reverse complement strand
ATTCAGGTTCGGGCGAACCCCCCGGCGCGGTTCGATCATCGGGAGCGGGGTCAAGCCTTTCACGTCATCGCTCTCGGCGCGCAGGCGGTAGATCTGCCGGAAACTCTGAGAGAGGTCGAGGCGCAGATCGTCCTCCATCGCGGCCCGCGCCTCTTTCCAGAATCCGGTCCAGCTCTGCGCCGGCACGATTCCCTGTCCGGCCAGGGTCCGCCGGAGATCTTGAGCGCTCGCCTCGCCGCGCGTCATCCGGAGCGCGCGCACGATCACATCCGCGGGAGACTCCCGCAGGAGGCGCTTCAACGCCTCTGGATCCTCCGATTGGATGACGCGGAGGTCCTCGGGATCCAGGACGCCGAGCGCGCGACGGGCCAAGGTCAGCTTCATCCTGTGATTCTTGCTCTCCTTGAAGTCGAGAACCAATGTGTCGCCGTCATTCAGACGAACACGGCCGATTCCCCAGGATGCGTGGAGGACATAGTAGCCGGGCGCGTACTCGAGCAGGGTCTCGAGCTGCTGGATCGAAGTCTCGGCCTTGATCTGGGGATCGAGCACCCCGGATCGACCCAGGAGATCGAGGATCCCCTCCGCCGCCGGGAATGCCTCCGGCGCCAGCGTGCGAACCCACTTGCGCAGGCCTGCCGCCTCCGGGGCCTTGGCGAAGGCGTGGAGGATGAGCTTCCAGAGATCCCCGATGAGCCCGGTCTTGTTCAGCCCGGGAAGGGTCAGATCGAGGAGCGTGTTGAATCGCGCCCATTGATTCTGGTCGATCAGACGGCGGAGGACATTGAAGATATGCCGCTGATGCTCGACGCTCTCCGACTCGACGACTTTCAGGAGCGCTTCCTCGAGCCGATCGTACTTCTTCAAGGCGACGAACCCCTCGAGGCTCTCCGCCCAGTAGCCCAGCGCATCCTCCGGGTTCCCTTCCGCGGCGGCGCTCTCGCCCATGAGATAGGCGAGCCGCTCCTCGTCGGGGTAGAGGTCATAGACGCGTTTCAGCGTCTCGCGGTCGAGCCCGCCGATCCCGAGCGTCTCGCCGACTTTCGCGAAGGAGCGCGCCGCTTCGACGGTCGGGGCCGCCTCGATGATCTTGGGAAGAAGCGCGGCAAGGGTCTCCCAGCGCGACTCCTGCTCGAGCTTCCCGCAGAGGGAGGCGAGCGTCTTGGCCGCTGCCTCCGTCCGTCCCAGCCTCGCGAGGGCGAAGCCGTGGAGGTAATAGGCCGGCGGCTGCACCGGCTGAATCAAGAGGGCCTCGCCGGAGATCTCGGCGAGGCCCTGCGTCTGGCGGGTTTCTTCAACCGCCTCGATTAGTCGATCAAGTGGTTGAAACGGGTCCGGCATCCCCTCCTGGAAGGAGGAGGCGCTCGCTCTCGCTATCTCGGCTCTCAGGTCGTAAGCTTCCATGATCCCCTTCGTTTGAGGTCGTCAGTTCATCGAGAGTCTATCACATGAAGCCGGACTCCCTGACTGGATCTTAGAAGCGCGCAGGCGCTCCGATCAGCTCCTCGAGCTGGAACCGGTGGCGCATCGGGTGAACGACCGCGTGCTCGAGCATCGCATCGATCGTGTATGGGTGCTTCCAACGCGAGAGATAGCTCGCCGGGCTATCCGCCACCTCCCGCGGCATCCAGGCCATGTGCGTTCTCCACGCTTCGCAGAGGTTGTGGATGTACGAGTTGGCCTCGGCCTCGACCGCATCGGCCTCGGGCGCGGGGGGAACGCCGGGATCAGGCCTCCCGAGCACCTCGCAGATCCAGGTGAGATACCCTCTCGACGCCCGCAGGATGTGGTGCAGCAGAGTCTCCATGCTCTCGTAGTCCGGATCGTCGGTCGCCGGGAGGGCGACTCCCTTCGCCCTGGCCTCTCGCCAGGCCGACGCGAAGGCCCGCAGCTCGCGCTCGTGAAGCGTCACGAGCGCCCTTACACCCCGGTCGCCAAACGCCATTGTCCCTCCGATCATCCCGCGATCGCCTTGGCGGGATCCCTGGACCCCCGGGCCATCGTACCCTGGTCGCCGGCCGCGCCCGGTCGCTCCCGGCCGCCCCCCAACATGCGCCGCTTTCGGGTTGCCGCGTCCGGCGATTCGGACCTATCCTGCGATTCCATGCCGGTGCCTGAGATCGACATCAGAGTAGTGGAAGGGGGACGCGACCTCCACCGCTTCGTCCTTCTCCCCTGGCAGATCTATAGCGGTGACCCGAACTGGGTGCCGCCCCTGATCGGCGAGACGAAGAAGATGCTGAATCCTTCCAAGCATCCCTTCTTCCTTCATGCCGACGTCGCGCTCTTCCTCGCCTGGCGCTCAGGAAAGCCCGTGGGCCGCATCGCGGCGATCGTGAACCGCAACCACAATCTCATCGCCGACGAGAAGACCGGTTTCTTCGGCTTCTTCGAATCGGTCGATGACCCGGTCGTCGCGGGAACGCTCCTCGAGACCGCCTCTCGCTGGGTGGCCGACCGGGGAATGGATCGTCTCCGCGGGCCCGCCAGCTTCTCGACGAACGAGGAGTGCGCGATGCTCGTCGACGGCTTCGACTCCCCTCCCTGCGTGATGATGCCTTACAATCCGCGCTACTACCCGGCGCTCCTCGAAGGGGCCGGTTTCGTCAAGGCGAAGGATATCTATGCCTTCTTCCTCGAGACGAACGAGATCCCCGACCGGATCCTCCGCATAGCGGACGAGATCGCGCGCCGCGAGAACGTCATCGTTCGCTCGCTCGACATGCGGCGGTTCAGCTCCGAGGTGGACCGATTCCGCATCTTGTACAATAACGCCTGGGAGAAGAACTGGGGCTTCGTCCCGATGACCGACGAGGAGATCGCCCACATGGCCGTCTCCTTGAAGCCGGTCGTCGATCCGGACTTCATCATCTTTCTCGAGAAGGAAGGCCAGACGATCGGATGCGCCCTCGCGCTGCCGGATGTCAATCAAGCCCTCAGGCATGTGAACGGCCGCCTCTTCCCCTTCGGTCTTCTCAAGATCCTCTACCACGCGAGGCGGATCAGGCGGATTCGGGTCCTGGCCCTGGGCCTGCTACGCGAGCATCGCGGCAAGGGGCTCGACATCCTTCTCTACCTCCAGCTATTCAAGAACGGATTCCGCAAGAGCTACCATCAGGGAGAGTTCTCCTGGGTGCTGGAGGACAACATCGCGATGTGCCGTCCGCTCGAGCGGATCGGTGCCAAGCTGTACAAGACCTACCGTTTCTACGAGAGGCCCGCGCGCCGCTGAGCGGCGAGGACGGGACCGGCTCGGGGAGGCCGCGGTGAGTCGGGGAATCGCGCTCGTCACGGGCGCCACGGGGTTCGCCGGCAGCCACGTGGTGGACCACCTGCTGGCCGCGGGCCTGTCTGTGAGGGTCCTCGTTCGCTCATCAAGCAATTTGCGCTGGCTGGAGGGAAAGTCAGTCGACCGGATCGAGGCCGATTTGCGAGAGCCGGAGAAGCTGCGACGCGCGGCGGAGGGCGTGGGAGCGGTCTTTCACTTCGGCGGGAGAATCACGGCCCGCACGAGCCGGGAGTTCCATGAAGCGAATGCCGATGGCACGGAGTCGCTGGCGCGCGCCTTCCTCGACGCGGGTCAGGCTGACGGGTCCGGCTTCTTTCTCTACTGCAGCAGCCTTTCCGCGGGCGGCCCGGTCCCCTCGTTCGATCGCGGCCCGGTTCCCCACGTCCGCGAGGACGATCCTCCGAGGCCGGTGAGCCCTTACGGGCAGAGCAAGCTCGATGGAGAGAGGCGGCTTGAGATCCTCGGGGACCGCGCGCGTGTTGTGATCATCCGTCCTCCGGCGATCTACGGCCCGCGGGACGAGGCGATCCTGCGGTTTCTTCGCTGGATCCAGAACGGATGGCTGCTCATGCCGCCGCGGAAGGGGAACCTCTTCAGCTTGATCCACATCCGAGACCTGGCGAGGGCTTCGGTCGAGGCCATGCTCTCGAGCTGCGCCCGCGGCATCTACTATCTGAGTGACGGCGAGCCGCATACATGGCAGAATATCGGCCAGTTGGCGGGCTCGATCCTCGGCGTTCGCCCCCGGTGCATCCGCCTCCCCCTCGTGCCCGCCTATCTGGCCGCACTACTGGGGGAGATCGCGGCGCGTCTCGGGGGCAGGCCTCCCTTGATGAGTCTGGGGAAGATACATGAGTTCCGCCAGCGCGCCTGGGTCTGTCTTCCCGACAAGGCCGGCGCGGAGTTCGGATTCAGGCCCCGCGTAACTGTCCGAGAAGGAATGGAGGAGACGATCAGGTGGTACCAGAGCGTAGGCTGGCTGCGCGCCGCTCGGTAATCCCGATCGAGCACCCCCGCCTGCGCGGCTACACCCCGATGGACATCCTGGCCGCGATCTACCTGACCGTGACGGGGATCATCCTCGCGATCGGCCACGACCGCGTCAACGGGGGCGGCACCTATCTTCTGATCCACCTGGGACTGCTCGCGGCGACGTTGCTGATGCGCTTCGTTCCGCGGCGCGGGCACATCCTGCTGATGTTCTTTCGCGACTCTTACGCCCTCTGGCTTCTCGCCTTCTTCTATCGAGAAGTCGGGGTCTTGGACCGGATCATATGGAGCGGTTTCTTCGACGCGCAGGTGCTGCAGTGGGAGAAGGCTGTCTTCGGCCTCTTCCCCAGCGTCTTCCTGCGCGACTGGATCCCTAGCAGGGCGCTCGACGAGTTCTTGCACTTTTCCTACATAATGTACTACCTTCTTGTCCCGATCGTGGGCTTCTGGCTCTACCTCAAGGGACGGGAAGAGGTCTGCCGGGTTTTCGCGAGCACAATGCTTCTTACCTTCTTCACATGCTATCTCATCTTCATCTTCTTCCCGGTGGCGGGACCGTACTACGTCTTCCCGCGCGAAGCATCGATCTCGGGTTTCTTCCCGCCCCTGGTGCACCGCGTCCTCGAATCGGGCGCGAGCAAGGGCGCGGCGTTCCCCAGTTCTCACGTCGCCGGAGCCGTCGCCGTCTTCTGCGTCACGCTCCGCTTCGAGAGGGAGCTTTCGCTGCTCATGGGAACTCTGGCGCTCGGGATCTTTCTGGGGACCGTCTATGGCGGATTCCACTATGGCGTCGATGCCCTGGCGGGCCTTGCCCTCGGCGTGGTTCTCTCGCTCGTCGGGCCGGCGCTGCACAGCGTCCTGCTGAGGCAGGCTCGACTCTGGCCGCTTAGCATCCGATTCCCGCATCTCTTCGATCCGATCCGGAGGAAACTCTGGGGACTGCGCCCGCGGGATCGCCAGGAGACGCCGGAAGAGAAGACGCGCTACTAGGCAGCCGCTCAAACCCCCGTTCGATGACCTTCTCCAGAAGGACCGCGAGGAGTATGATTGAAGTAGGCTTTGGAGACCTGGAGCATGCATCCCCGCGTCCGCGACATCAACCGCCAGGGACGGCTAACCCATTGGAAGATGGCCGCTTGCGTCATTGCGACCATCCTCTGCTCCGAAGCCGTGCGGGCGGACTGCATCGACTACGGCGACTACCTGCACTGGGTCGCTTCCGTCGACACGCCTTGGGAGTCGTACGGCGTCGATGTGAGTGGGAACTACGCCTATGTGGCCGACAGCCGGTTGGGCGGGCTCCAGATCGTCGACATCTCGGACCCCGCCGCCCCGTTCATCGCCCACTCCGTGGTCATTCCCGGCCGCGCTTACCAGGTTGAGGTCGCCGGCGACTATGCCTACCTGGCCTCAGGCGAAGCGGGGCTCGTGATCGTAAATGTCTCGATACCCACCTCGGCCCATGTCGTTGCCGCATCTCCTCCCCGAGACTACGCCTATGGCTTCACGGTCTCGGGCACGCGCGCCTACCTCGCCGACCGATACAGCGGTCTTCTGATCATCGATGTCTCGAACCCCACGGCCCCATCCAGGCTCGGATTCGTCGACACGCCCGATCTCGCTTTCGATGTCACGGTCCGCGGCAGCTACGCCTACGTCGCCGACGACCACACGGGGATCGTGGTCGTCGATGTCGGCAATCCGGCGGCGCCGCAGATCGTGGGAGGGCTCGACACATTCAATCGCGCCTTCGACTCCGCCGTAAGCGGTGACTACCTGTACATTGCAGATGGGTACATGGGGGTCGTCGTCGCCGAGATCACGAGCCCCACGACCCCGATCCGGATCACGGCGCGGGACACCGGCGGCAACTGCCGCGGGCTCAAGGTCGATGGCGCCTATCTCTACGCGGCTGATGAGGCGAACGGTCTCTACGTCTTCGACATCTCGACGCCGTCGAGCCCGACGAAGATCGGATGGATCGACACGACGAGCCACGCAATCGGAGTCACGGCGCGCGACGACTATGCCTACGTGGCCGCCTGGCAGGGCGGGCTCCAGATCTTCGACATCTCGAACCGCCGCTCTCCCGACATCGTCGGGAGATGGGATGGGCCGGGCGTGCTGCGCTCGGTGACCGTATCGGGAGACCGGGCCTATCTCACGAACTCGGGGCTCAAGCAGCTCTGGGTCGTGGACATAGAGGATCCCGCCTTCCCCGCTCCGCTCGGGGGAACCACGCTTCCCGACACGACGAACGAGGTCGTCGTCCTGGGCGATATCGCCTATGTCGGGGGGGGACCGCTCAGTGGCCTGGTCGTGGTCGATGTCGCTGACCCATCGGCCCCCTCGGTGATCACAAACCTCGATACGCCCCATTCGGCTCACGGGATCGCAGCCGGGAACTCCCACCTGTTCGTCGCCGACGGCCCGGGAGGAGATCTCTTGATCGTGGGCGGCACGCTTCCGGCGGCGCCGCAGATCGTGGGGACCGCGAGTCTGCCCGACAGCGGCTTCGCGCACTCGGTGGCCGTGTCCGATCGTTACGCCTATGTGGCGGACGGCCCCGCGGGGCTGCAGGTCGTCGATGCGCTCAGTCCGGCCAATCCTGTCGTCGTCGGCGCCATCGGGATCGCTGGACGCGCCCGGTCCGTCGCCGTGCGCGATGGGCTGGCCTATGTCACCGATGACACCTACGGGGGATTGCACGTGATCGATGTGTCAGATCCGGCGTCTCCAGCGATGCGTGGATACGCGCCGACGCCCGACCCTTCTCTCGGAGTGGTTCTGGATGGCCACTACGCCTACCTGGCCGGGAAGAACGCGGGGCTGCAGGTGGTGAACATCGCTGATCCCGACTCGCCTTTCCTCGTGGGAGGAGTAGGGGGCATAGATGTCTCCCTTGGACTGGCCGCGAACGAGTCCCATGTCTTCCTCGCCGATGGGTACGCGGGGCTCCTCACAGTGCCGACCCAGTGCCCTGCCGCGGCGGGGATGTTCGGCGACCCGGAGCCAGCGACCAGAATCGAGATGCTGTCGGTTTGGCCGAATCCGTCCGATGGGGGAACGAGCTTGCGGCTCGAGGTGGCAGCGCCGGGTCCCGTGCGCCTTGCGATCTACGACGCGGCGGGCCGGCTGATTCGCGAGCTCGCGAATGAGCGCATGTCTGCGGGCGCCCGCGTCGTCCGCTGGGATGGAATGGACGGAAGCGGGCGGCAAGCGCCGGCGGGCGCCTACTTCGCGCGAGCTGCCGCCGGTGGGCGCGCAGCCGGAGAGCGGATCGTGGTGGCTCGGTAGTGTCTCGCCTCCTGAAACAGACCTAGCGCCTTCTCCCGGCCCCGCAGATTCGCGCAGCGCCGGTCCGCCCCACGACCCTACCGCGGCGCGCCAATCGGGACGAGATAGAGGGGCATCTCGCCGTTCGGGAGGTTGAGCTCACGCCGCAAGGCCTCGTCCGAGAAAGCCCCGATCGGCACGCCCGCCAGACCGAGGGCGGTCGCCTGCAGCAGCAGGTTCTGAGCGGCGTGCCCGGCCTCGAGCCAGATGTACCGCTCGGCCCGGTCGCCGTACTTGACCCTGGTTCTCTCCGCAACGCCGGTGATGATGAAGATCGCCGGCGCGGCGGAGACCGAGGGCTGGCTCAGCGCCGCGCGCGAGAGGCGGGATCGCAGGTCACCCGAGAGGCGAGGCTCCAGGAGGTGCCCTGCCGGCAGGTGATGGCCCACACCCTCGGCTGTGGCGACGTATATCTCGAGCGGGTAGAGCGCCCCGGCCGACGGCGCGGTCCGGCGCCCATCAGTGCTGGTCACGCCCTGGGCCGCCCAGAGGAGCTGAGAGATCTCGGCCGCTGTCAACGGCCGCTCCGCGAACTCGCGCACCGATCGCCGTCGCGCCAGGGCCGTCTCGACGCTGACTGCGCCGGAATCAAGCGGAGTCGGCAGCGGCGTAGTCCCTTCGCGCATCACACGGTCGAGCAGAGGGGGCTGGACGACGGGCTGAGCCGCTGCGGCCGGCCCGGTCGCTGTCAACCCGCGAGCGTCCCCGGTCGCCGCGATCGCCGCCGTGGACAATGCGACCATCCAGATCCCCGTGGCGGTAGCGACCGCCATCCTGCGCGCCAGAAGCATGACAGTTTCCCTCCCTTGCGGCGGCTGTTCTCACACCTGGCCGCCGCACGGTGCTATTCTATCCGCCGCCACCGCGAGGCTTCCACCGGGCCCGAGGACCGTGCCACCCGTCACCTCCTCGCCCGCGGGGCCTCTGTGCGGCGGGCCATAGCCCCCCGCGAGAGGCCTGCTACAATGTGACGCGCCCACTGTCTTGCCTCGTTCTCAGAGAACCGACACCTGGAGGGATCGATGAGGCTCCTGCTCGCGGCTGTCCTGATCCTGCTCTCGACTACGACCTGCATGGACGCGAGGTCCAGCGCCTCGAGGGTGGGGTTCTCGCGGCCGCATTCCCTGTGAGAAGATCCGGACATCGGTCTCGACACCGGACGGGGACTTCCAAGAACCAACTCTGAGGAGACGGAGCCCACAACATGGCAGCACCACTAAAGAAGGCGAAGAGAGACATCGAGAAGGACTATCCCCCGAAGCAGTTCGCGACGAAGCTACGCCGCCTGGCCGATTGCATCGAGCAAGGCAAACGCTTCCGGCTGCAGGTGGCCGGGGAGCGGATCTCCATCCCTCCCACAGCAACGATCAACATCGAGCACGAGCGCGGCGGGTCGGAGGAGGAGGTCGAGTTTCAGCTCAAGTGGTCTCTGAGCAAGTAGTTCACGACGCCAGCCGCCGTCGTGAAGTGGACTCTGGAGCTGCTTGATCTCATCAGAGACGCTCGCCTCGCGCGTCTGGTCGGCCCGGCTTGGTCCCGGGGGCGCCAGGCCACGCGGCGCGTCTGACAAAGCCTGACCCACATCCGATGACGCGGGGCTGCCCCTGGACTCCGCGCCCGATTGCTACCTCGCCAGCAGCAATCTCATCTGGCCGCGGCAGCCCGGCAACCTGAGGCGGGAGAAGTAGACGCCGGTCGGGACAGGTCGCCCTGACTGGTCCCGGCCGTCCCAGACCGCCGTGTGGTCCCCCTCGGAGATCGGGCCGATCGGGATCGCTCGCACCATTCGTCCGCCAGGATCATGAATCGCCAGCTCCCCCGGCCCGGGAATCTCCATCCGATATCTCAGCGTCGTCCCGGAGGTAAACGGATTGGGCAGCGCCGCGAGGATCCGACACCGGTCGGGAGGACCGCCCTCCTGCTCGAGCGCCGACGCGCATCGCCGGACCGCCGCGTAGGCGTCGATGGTTCCCCAACCGTATGCGTTGTCTTCGCCGGGTTCGCCTCCGTCGCGGGCCGTCTCCATCAGGATCTGCTTGATCGAATCGACCTCGAGATCGGGATCGGCCGAGCGCAAGAGCGCGACGACCCCGCCCACATGGGCGGTCGCCATCGCGTTCCCGCTCCATATCTGATAAGTGCCGCCGGGGTAGCTCGAGTAGATCTCGACGCCCGGGGCAGCCACCTCGGGCTTGATCCTGAGAGGATCGGCGACCGGACATCCGCTCGGACCGCGGCTCGAGAAGAAAGTGATGGGATAGGGGAACTCCGAGTGCGCCGCATCGACGGAGCCCACCGAGAACGCATTGTACACGCTGGTCGCGCGATCGGCGGGCGAGCGGATGGTCCCCGTCCCTGGCCCGTCCCCCCCGGCGGTCCAGACCAGGACGATGCCCGCGGCCTCGCAGTTGTCGATCGCCGGCCACCAGCGACTGTCGCAATCGGTGTATCGCCCGAACGCCTCACTGACGCCCCAGGCGTTCACGAGCACGTCGGGAACGTCATCGACCGTGTTGACGTCGCCATCGGGGTCGGCGAACCACTGAAGGCACTCGAAGACATCGAAGTCGAAGTCGGATCCGATAGGCTGGCTGATCGCGTTGGCCGCGATCCATTGAGCGGCCCACGCGACGCCGATCGTGTCCCCGGTCGCCGCCCCCAGACCCGCCGCCGTGCCCAAGACATGCGTGCCGTGCCCGGATCCGTCGTCGTTGGGATACTCGCTCGGAACCCCGACGACGTCATGCCAGCACTCCTGCCATGGATGCCCCGCATTTCCCCGCCACCGGCCGCTGAGCGCGGGATGATGGCCGTCGACTCCCGTGTCGAGGATTCCGATGAGCGCGCCTGCGCCGTTGATGCCGAGCTCGCGCCAGACCCTGTCCGCGTTGATCGCCCGCAGTCCCTGGGACACGCCGATTCCCCGAGAGTCGCTTCCGATCGCGAGCGGCTCGAGCTCTCCTTCGGCCGCGCCGGGAGGGTGCGGCGTGATCCGATCCTGAACGGGTCGCAACCCGGGCGCGACGGCCGCTATGTCCGTACGGCCGGCCAGGTCCTCGATCGTCGCGCGAGGCGCGCGCACGACGACCAGGTTCGTGACCCAGTAGGCCGCGTAGTCGATCGCTTCGCCGCGCGCGGCAAGCCTGTCCAACTCCATGAGGAGCGGCCCCTGGCTTGCCCGCGCCGTTGCCTGGAGCGCCTGGACGACACTGCGATGCCGCTCTCGTCGCGTCGCGCGGGAGCGCTTGAGCTCGGCGTCCAGAGCGGGGATGTCGGCCTGCTCGTGAAGGAAGAAGAGCGCGTTGATGTGATCGGAGGGCGCGAGAGCGGACAGCTCCGCTTGAAGCACAGGTTCGATCACGCCCGCGCGCGCCGCGCTGAGAGGGCGGTGAGCGAAGAGCCCTTCGATGATGAGCGCCAGAACGGCAAGGATCGACGCGCTGCGGAGGCCCTGGGTCTTCTTCGGAAACAACCTCCCCGCACTCGAGCCTTGCGCAACCGACATCGGAGCACCTCCTCAAGTGGCGCGACGCCCCCGGGCCAGATGAGCGCATCCACCATACACCGGCATGAAGGCAAGGAGAAGCGATATGGGCGGAAGCGGCGCGCCTTTCAGCGTATCCGCACGAGGCGTCCGCGGAACGCCCCGCCGTCGCCATCCGCATCGAGGAAGTAGGTCCCGGCGCCAACATCTCGTCCCATCTCGTCCTTCCCGTCCCAGTGGACGACACCGTCGCCCGCCTTCCCCGGGGTGAAGGCCAGCCTGCGGACGAGCCTGCCGTCCGCGTCGCAGATCAGGATCCGGGCAATCCCCCCATCGCGCGAAGCGGCCGGAGCGCGAATCGACGCCGCGTTCGAGAAGGGATTCGGGAAGACCTGGAGACGGTCTGCCTCCTCCCCGCCCGAGGTCGGGAGCCAATCGGCAGAGGCAAGCTGTCGCGAGAACTCGATTCCGATCGACCACATCCCATCGGTGTCCATGCCATCGACGGCGGCCATCCAGCGATCCTCCACCCACCACGGATCGCAGTGGTGCATCCCCAGCTCGTTCCAGCCCGACCCGCTCGGGCCCAGGATCGGGCTTGCGGGGATCTCGTGTTCGACATAGGTCGTCGGCGTCATGGCATCGACCTCGAACGCCCTCACCGACCGCCTCCCGGGGACGCTCGCGTTCTGTGCAAGGCGGATCACGCGATCCGGGTAGAAGACGACGAAGCGGCCGGCGGGTCTCGCCTTCGCGTTGTTGTTGGGGACGATCGGGCTCATCGGGTGCTCGGTCCAGCCGCTCAGGAGCTGGTCCGAGTAGAAGAGATGGCATGCGGCGCTGCCGCTGATCCCGGCGAAGAGCCACCATCTCCCCTGGTATCGTACGATCACCGGATCGACATAGTGCCTTCCGCTCAGGATCGTCGCGACGGGGGTCCATCCGTACGGGAAGCTCGTCGCCTCGAAGATCTCGATGTCGTCATCCGCCCCGCTCTCCGGGACCATGTAGAAGCGGCCTTGATGCTGGAACACGAACGGGAAGGAGTAGTTCACGCCCCCGCCGAGGACGACTCCCTGGTATGTCCAGTCCAGCCCGTCGAGACTCGTCGCGAGGGAGATCCGCCGATCGATGGTCGTATGGATCTCGAAGAACATGTACCAGGTGGACTCCACCTTCATCAGGAACGGGTCAGCGACGAAGTAGGCGTAGACATCGGTGACGTCGATCGCCGTGAGGACCGGATTCGGGACTCCTTGGCCATTGATCGGAAACGGCTCGTAAGGAACCGCCGACCAGTCGGGATGGAGATGGCCGGGGATGTCTGCGCCCCGCGCGGCCCCGCAGGCGAGGGCCAGGCAGGCGGCCAGGCAGGCGACCAGACAGACGGTCAGGCCGGGGACGACGCCGGTCGCGCGGACCGCGGCGGTCCGGGGTCGGCCGGAGTCGAAGGCACGGACCGGACGGGTGCCGGTCGAACCGGGAAGGGGACCAGGCAAGTTGCACCTCTCAAGAAGCGGCCCTTGTCCAATTGTAGCCTGATTCCCGGCCGGCGCCTAGCCCTACTGCTTGTAGCCGATCTTCCTCAGGAAGGCGTGGCGCTCCCGCTGATCGGCTTCCCCTTCCACCCCCCTCGGCTTCAGGCCGTCGATCACGCCCATGATGCCCCGCCCCTGGCCGTCGTCGGCGACGATGACCGAAACCGGATTGGCTGTCGCGCAGAAGATCCCGCAGATCTCCGGAACCGCCCGAAGCGCGCCCAGGACATTGACGGGCCATGCGATGCGCATGATCACGATGAAGGTGTGCCCCGCGGCGATCCTAAGGGCGTTCGCGACCGCCATCTCCTCTAGCTCCCGGTCGGTCCCCGTGTGGCGGATCAGGCAGGGGCCGGAACTCTCGCAGAACGCGACTCCGAACTTGACCCCCGGGACGCTGTTGACCATCGCCTCGTAGACGTCCTCGACGGTCTTGATGAAGTGCGACTGCCCGATGACGACATTCGTGTCCTCGGGTCTCTCTACGGTGACGGTTTGAAACTCCATCTCAGCACCTCGCAATCGATCCTCGCGATCGATCCGGTTACGCTCGTCCTCTGCGCGCGGCCGCGCTCCACGACTCGCGACCGGCCGCGACAGGCCTGGAACGCCAGCGGTCTGGGCGCCCCGTGGGAGACGCGGATCATATTACATCAGCGACCCGTCCGTTTCCCCCCGGCCGCTGCGAACGCATCGCCCCCATGCCCGAGCCTCCTCTGACCTGAAAGAGCTCACTCCCTGAACGCGCTCACTCCCATGATGCGCCCACTCCCCGGATGGGCTAGAATCAGGTAGCCAAGGGCGACCCATGGGAACCACATCGGAATGCAGAAGGATCCTGTCCTGGATCGCGGCCGCCGCGGCCCTGGCTCTGCTTCCCATCTCCGTCTCCTCCGCCCCCGATCCGCGCTACGTCTCCTGTGGCGAGATCGACTCGCTCTTCTCCCACTGGGAGGCGGTTCATCCCGCCATCTTCCACAGAGAGGTCATCGGTCACAGCGGAGTGCTCGGGCTGCCGATCTGGGCGGCCAGGATCTCCGACAACGCGGGCGTCCACGAAGAGGAACCGGTGATCGTCTTCAACGCCGCGCAGCACGCCAATGAGGCCAACGGCACGAATGCGATCATCTGGATGATGGACCGCCTTCTCGACCGCTACTCCAAGGACCCCGTCATCGCGTCGTACGTCAACGCGCTGGAGATCTGGTTCGTTCCCATCGTCAACGTCGACGGACACACGATGGTCTTCAGCGAGGCGCCCGATTGGAGGCTGTGGAGAAAAAACCTCCGCGACAACGATGACAACGCGGCATTCACATGTCCCGAGGACGGAGTCGATCTCAACCGCAACTGGGACTTCCGGTGGGAGGAGGACGATTCCACTTCCACGTCGAGCTACTACTACAAGGGGCCCGGGGCTTTCTCCGAGCAGGAAGTCGTCGCTCTCCGCGACCTGATCTGGCGAGAGCGTCCCGCCCTGACGATGGACTACCACTCCCCCTTCACGACGGGACCGGGCAATGTCATCTACTGGCCGTGGCGAAACAGCGCGAACGGCCGCTACGGACCTGACTCCGCCGCTTACAGGGCGATCAGCCAGAATCTGGCGCTCCACACGCGCGCGGAGGCGGACAGCCTCCGTTACAACGGCAACACCCCGTCCCGCAACGTGCTTCCCAAACAGCAGAACTGGGTCTATGCGAACACCGGCGCGTGCGCCCTGCTGATGGAGATCGCCCTGACCCCCTGGTGGGAAGGGAAGATGGTCGACACGGTCGCCGCGCGCGTCGGCAGGGGAAGCATGTATCTTCTCGCCCGCGCCGCCGCGGGGCCCGGACTTGCCGGCAAGGTGACCGACCAGGAGACGGGACTTCCCCTCGTGGCGGAGGTTCGCATCGAGGAGGCGCACGATCCCGCGGTCGGCCCCCGGCTGACCGATCCGAGATCCGGAGGCTTCTGGCGGCTGATGCAGCTCGGAGACTTCACCATGACGGTCCGCGCGGACGGATACTACCAGGTCACCCGCCCGGTCCAGGTCTCGGTGGGATGGACCCACGCGAACACGGAGCTCCGCAGGATGGATCCCGCCTTCGCCGACGCGATGCGCCCCTCCCCCGCGCAAAGGCTGTGGACGACGCAGCCCCATCGTCCCGGGGAGCCGATCTACTACCGGGTCGATCGACCCGGACCCGTTCGTCTCGATCTCCTGGAGGCGAGCGGGCGCAGAGTTCTGACGCTGACAGAGGGCGTGAGACCCGCCGGAGTCGCAGCGGCTTCCATCGATCGAAGGCTCGCGCCGGGCGTCTACTTCCTGCGTCTGGACACCGTGGGCGCCACTACGACCAGCAAGCTCGTGACGGCGCGGTAGAGCAAGGTTCCGCCCGCTGCGTGCCCACGCAACCGGCGCCAAGTGTCCCGAGCAGCGAAGCGGGCAGGCCTCGGTGCACTCGCACCGCGCCTGCCCGCTTCCTAGAGGCAGTCACCGCCGTCTATCGCAGAATCGTCACCCGCTTGTTGATCTCGCGTCCCTCGGCAACCAGCTTGTAGAAATAGAGGCCCGGGCCCACGCGCTTGCCCGCGTCGTTTCGCCCATCCCAGACGATCTCGTGAGGGCCCGCCGTGTAGCCGCCATCGGCAAGCGTGCGGACGAGCCGCCCGTCGACGCCGAAGACGCGCACGAGCGCATGCCCGTCCCTCGGGAGCGCGAAGGCGATCGTCGCTCCCCCGATCGCCGGATTCGGACGCGCCTCGCCAAGACTCAACGTGAAGCGCGCTTCCGCATCCGGAGCATTCACCGGGCTCAGCGTGCCATCGATCTCGAAGTCGTCCACGGCCGCCTCCACCAGCGAACCTCCGGCGCCCACATCGCTCGCCACGAAGCGGAAGACGACCTGAGATGTGGGAGTGATGTAGCTGCTCAGGACGAACGACTTCTGCTGCCAGCTGTTGGCGGACACGGTCGTCCTCTCGAGGTCGACCCACGAGGTCCCGCCGTTGCTCGACACCTGAACCAGCCAGGTGTCCTCGTTGGGATTGTTCCCGAGGTTGTTCGTGTACCAGCGCCAGTAGGTGACCCGAGGGTTGACCACATTCAGGAGATTGAAGACGGGGCTCGTGAGCGTCGTCTTCCCGCCATCCACGTCGGCCTCGCCCGCGCTCCCTCCCACCTGACCCTGGCCGGTCACGAAGCAGATCGTCCCGGGCGCCGGGGTGTGATCGTCCTCCGGCTGGACCTGCTGGCCGCTCTGCTGGGTTCCGTTCGGGTCGACCCGGACCCACCGGCCGGTTGTCGCGTTGTCGTCAGGGACCGACAGCGACCAACCTGCGTCCGCTTCGACTTCGTCCACGAAGAAGCTGCCGACGCGGATCTCGAAGCTGGTCTGCGTCGTGTAGCCGCTGCCCGCGGTGATCGAAAGCGTCATCGCAAGGTCCTCGCCGTCGACGGCCAGCGCCGAGACGGCGACGCGGTAGCCCGGCGCGAGGACTCCCTGGCCGCCGGAGGGGATCAGCGCCGCCGTGGCGCTCTCATCGATGATCGTCAAGCGCCCGCTGGTCGTGGACATCAAAGCGACGACGCTCGCGGCCTCCTGCCCGCCGGTGTTTGCCAGTGTCACCGGCAGGACAAGAACCTCGCCGGGATCGGCAACGCCATTGCCGTTCCCATGAGTCGCGTCATCCACGACATGCGAGCGGTATGCGAGGAAAGGCGCCGCCACCTGGAGCGAGAAGGTCAGAGGATGGTCGCCCGTCTGGTCGGTCATCGTCAGGGTGAAGTCGAGGTCCTCCCCATCCGGCGCATCCCCCGCGACCTGGAAGCGGAACTGAGTCAGATTCTGGCCCTGGCCGCTCGGCGGAATGTCGTTCCAGGCCGAGACGGTGTCGATCGCGGCCGCGTAGGAGCTGGCCGGATGGAGGACGCCGCTCACCCCCGTCGCCGCGGAGAGCCCGAGATTCCGCACCGTCGTGGTGAGCTGGATCGTCTCGCCCGGGTTCGGGATGCCGTCGCCGTTGCCGCTCGAGCCGCCCAGATTGTCGTCATCCACGACGACGCTTCCCATCGCCAGGAACGGCCCCGCGGGAGCGAACGGAACGGCCGTCATCGCGACCGCCGCGAGGTTCGCCCGCGCGCAGTAGGTGCAGTAGTCCTGCGGGTAGCGCTCAATCCGATCGTTGCACGTGTGATACCAGGGGCAGAAGTCGCTTCCCCACGCCTCGTCCTCGATCGAGCAGATCGCGCGGTATCCCTTGGACCAGAAGGAGGCGTGATCGCTCCCGCTGAGGGCCTCCACGTGGACGATCGGCTCGAGCGCGTTGGGGACGTACATGCTGATCGCGTTGGTCATCGTCGTGGCGAGCGCCTGCGATGCGGTGTTGGTATAGATCACGAGGTCCGGCAGCCCCGTGTCGGTGCCCCGGTAGGCGATCATGTCGCAATTGAACGCCGCGATGACGTTCTCGCCGGCGTTCGAGATGTCATTGCAATAGGCGGCCGAGCCCAGGAGCCCTTGCTCCTCGCCGTTGAACGCAGCGAACTTGATGGTGTACTGGAACTGGTACTGGCTCATGATCCGCGCCGCCTCGAGGACGGCGACCGTGCCGCTCGCGTTGTCGTCCGCGCCGGGGGCGCAGACCGTCGGCGTGTCGCTGATCGAGTCCATGTGGCCGCAGATGTAGACGACCTGCGTCGAGTCGACGTACCCGGGCAGCGTCGCGATGACGTTCCTCCTCTGGCCGCTCTGCTGGTAGTAGTGGAACTCGGCCCTCAGCCCATAGGACCGGAACTGGTCGAGGATCCACTGCGTGGCGAGTTCGCTCTGGGGCGCCAAGGTGTAGCGCGTCTCGAAGTCGTCGAGCGGCTGCCAGGAAGCGACGAAGCTCGTCTGGGTAAGCTCGTTCACCATCTGCTGGATCAGCGGGTCGTTCAGCTTCTGCGCAGGCGGCGCATCCACGCGCCTCGCGAGCGGGCGCGGCTCGTCAGGTATCCGGACGGGCTGCTTCAGTCCCTGGAGGGCAGACCGAGACGAAGCCGTCAGCATCGGCGTGGCGCCGTCGGTCGCCAGAAAGACCTCATGACCGGACCGGTGGAGCACGCGGGCGGGCGGCTCGAACTCGGCGATGCGCCCATCCTCGACCAGGTAGACCCAGCAGGTCTCCCCGGGGGCCAGGGCGATCGGAACGGCTCCAAGATCCTCGACGGCTGAGACCTTGGCGGCATCGATGTCGACAAGGAATCCCGAGAGCCCCTCGAAGCGGATTCCGCCAAAGTCCGCGGCCCGCTCCACACCCACGTCCGCGGGAACCAGGTAGGGCGCCGCCCCCGTCTGGCCCACGGCGACCCCGAGGGCGAAGAGGACCAGGATCAGAGCGACACGACAGAGATGGGCGGGCGCGAAGGGCCTCGAGGACATCGTTTCCTCCTTCGTTGCGAGGGGATTGCGCAGGCCTGGCCAGAGCCGAATCCGGCATGACACGTCTGTCTATCATTATAGCAGTTCATGAGGTTGCGAACCAGCGTCTGGTGCCGCCACCCCCCGGGACGCTACTCTCACCAGAGGAGGGCGCGCGACGATGAACATGCTTCAGGCCTTGACCCTGGCCGCGATCGCGGCGGGCGCGGCGGATGTCGGCTCACTGCTTCGGAGCCTCGATCCGCCTGATGGCTTCGTGATGGACGGCGAGGTGGCCGTCTATCCCGCCGACCGGCTGTGGGACTACATCAACGGCGGCGCGGACGCCTATCTGCGCAACGGCGTCCTCGAGACGGCCGCCCTCTCCATCCGTCGCCCGTCGGAAAGTCTGCCGTCGATCACCATCGATCTTCACAGGATGAGCGCCTCGAACGGAGCCGAGGCGATCTTCGGGGAAGAGAAGAGCCCGACGGCGGAGAGCCTGAAGCTCGGCTCCGGTGGGGCCTGGCAAAGCGGCCTTCTCTCCTTCTGGGACGGACCCTACTATGCCCGGATCGTCACGCAGACGACGCGCGACTCCACGCTCGCGTGCGCGGAGGCGCTCGCGCGGCTGCTGCCGACCAGGCTCGAGCCGATGCCGATCTTCAGGCTCTTCCCTCACGGAGAACGGGTCTCGGACAGCGAGACGCGCAGCGTGAAGCCGTATCTCGGCATCCACGGGATGACCGATGTCTACTCGATGCGCTTCCGAGACTCGGCGGGCGAATACGAGCTTTTTCTGCGCAAGAACCGCCCGCCGCTCACGGAGAAGAACGTCGAGAAGCTGGGGAAGATCGCCTCGATGCCGACCCGCGACAGTCCGATCCAGAAGATCGATCTCGAGGACGGCCGTGTCCTCCTCCTCTTCTATATCAAGATGTGCCCCTATATGGCGGGTTACCTGGGACCGAAGCCCGATCAGAGCCGCATCGCCCTCCTCGGCCAGTGGGTCGAGGGCCTTCCCAAGCGCGAATAGGAACCGGCCGAGTTCGCTCCGATGGGAGAGACGATCGGGGAACCCGGCGTCCATCCGCCCGACTCCAAAGGGGGCATGTCGAGGCGACGCCTGCCTGCGTTGTTTCCGGCCGGCAACCGAGTCGCTCTCTTGCCGCTGGTCGGCCTGATCCCATCGTTTCTTCTCGCAACCTACGCCCTCACCCTTCCCTGGGCGTGCGGCCGGGCATTCATCGTATGGAGGATCTCGCGCAGTCCGGGGGCCGCGCTCTTGCTCTCGATCTCCCTCGCCGGGATGGTCGCGGCGAGCCTTGCGGTCGCCATCCGCGGGAGGAGGCGACGGCTCGCCGGCGCCGTCCACCTGGCCATGGGGGTCCTCATGTGCGGGGTTGCCTACGCGGCCTTCGCGATGGTCCGCGATGCCGGCATGAAACTCCTGTTTGTGCCGGTGGTGTCGATCAGGCCCGGCGCCGGACTCCGCCTCTTCCTGCTCGCCGCCCTGCTCGTCCTCGCGCTCGGCGCGCTGGAGCTTCTCATCCCCGCCCTTGAACGGCGCCGCTCCCGGCGGGATAATCGCCGGCGGTTCATGGAGGAAGGAACGCCATGCTTAGAGGACCGGAGATCCCCGACTACGTCCGCGGAATGATGGTCTACGTCCCGGGCAAGCCGATCGAGGAGGTCCGCCGGGAGCTGGGGATCAAGGACGAGATCATCAAGCTCGCATCGAACGAGAATCCCCTGGGGCCCTCGCCCCTGGCTCTGGAGGCGATGCGCCGGGCGCTGCCCGAGCTGCATCGATACCCGGACGGCGGCGGCTTCTACCTGAGGAAGGCGATCGCGGAGCGGTTCAAGCTCGGCATGGAGCGGGTGATTCTCGGAAACGGATCGACCGACATCATCGAGATGATCGCCCGCGCCCATCTGGCCGACGGAGACGAGGCGGTCTTCTCGCAGCAATCGTTCGTGATGTACCCGATCGCCGTCGCCTCGGTCAACGGCCGGGGCGTCGCGGTGCCCGCCACGGCCGACCGCCGGCACGATCTCGACGCCATGGCCGCGGCGATCGGGCCGAAGACGAAGCTCGTCTACATCGCGAATCCGTCCAATCCGACCGGCACCTATGTCACCAGGACCGAGATGGATCGCTTCCTCGATCGAATCCCCGAGAACGTCCTCGTCGCGGTCGACGAGGCCTATCACGAGTATGTCGAGCCGGGCGACTATCCGGATTGCCTCGATGACGTGCGCGCGGGGCGCAACGTGATCGTGCTGCGGACCTTCTCGAAGATCTACGGCCTTGCCGGGATCCGCGCGGGGTACGCCTTCGCGAGCGAGGAGACCATCGCGAATCTCAACCAGATCCGCTCCCCCTTCAACATCTCTCATCTCGCCCAGGTCGCGGGGCTCGCCGCGCTCGAGGACGAGCCCTGGGCGGCCCGATGCCGCGCTCAAAATATCGCCGAGCTCGCGTTTCTTCACGCGGAGCTGGGACGGAGGAAGATCGCGCACACACCGTCGGTGGCGAACTTCATCCTGATCGAGCCCGGCCGAGACATCCAGCCACTCTTCCTCGATCTCCAGAAGAGGGGGGTGATCATCCGCCCGATGGGCGGCCCCGGTCTCGCCAACTGCGCGCGCGTCACGGTCGGCACGCGCGCCGAGAACATCCGCCTCCTCCAGGCGCTCGACGATCTGCTCGCGGCGGACAGGAAGTGACCCACCCGTGAGAGCCGCGGGGCGTCTCGGCTCCATCGTCCCGCGGGACGGAGGATCCCCGTCGTGCGCCTAGAACGCGCGGACCGCGCCCGCCTCGCAGCCGGTTTGGCCTCCCTCTGCGTCGGCGCGATCCTCATGGCGGCCAAGTTCGCGGCCTTCAAGATGACCGGCTCCTCCGCCATCTTCTCGGACGCGCTGGAGAGCATCGTGAATGTCCTGGCCGCGGCCTTCGCCGTCGGGAGCATCCTCTTCGCCGGCCGGCCGGCCGACCGCGGCCACCCCTACGGCCACGGCAAGATCGAGTTCTTCTCGGCCGCCTTCGAGGGGGGACTGATCGCCTTCGCGGCCGTCCTGATCGCGTACAAGGCCACAGAGAGCCTGATTCACAGCGCCCCCGTGCAGAAGGTCGACCTCGGCATCCTCATCACGGTCGCGGCCGGCGTCGCGAACATGTTCCTCGGCCTCTTCCTGATTCGCGCCGGCAGGAAGACGAACTCGCTGATCCTGACGGCGGACGGGCAGCACGTGCTCTCGGACTTCTACACGACGATCGGAGTGGTGATCGGTCTTGTTCTGGTGCGTTTGACCGGGATCGCCTGGCTCGATCCGCTCGTGGCCTACGCGATCGCGATCCACCTCGCCCGCACGGGCTTCCTCATGGTCCGCCACTCCGCCCGCGCCCTTCTGGACGAGGAGGATTCGGGTCTGCTCGGCCGCATCCTCGAGGCGGGCGAGGCGGTCCGCGCGCCGGGGATCATTCGCCTGCACCACCTGCGGGCGATCCGCGCGGGACGATTCACGCACGTCGATGCTCACATCGTCGTTCCCGAGTTCTGGTCGGTGGAGGAGGCCCACGAGCGCACCGACGCCTTCGAGCGGCGGCTCCTCGATGAGTGTCGGATCGAGGGCGAGGTCGCCTTCCACACCGATCCTTGCAGGCGGCTTTTCTGCAAGGTCTGCGATCTGTCCGACTGCCCGATCAGGGCCGCGGCATTCGAGCGCCGGCCGATCCTGACGCTGGAGGAGGCGACGCAGCCGGACCTGGCGCCCGGACAGCCGCCGCCTGTGCTCGCGTAGGGGGATCCGCTCGCGTCCTCATCTTGATCTTCCACTCGACCAGGCGTGGCGCCTCGCGGATCCCGTAGCGTCCACGCGCTCTCGCCAAGGACGCCCGCTCGGCGAAGCTGTCCGCGAACTTCAGTACGACCTCATCCCCGGCGGAGGTGACGCAGTGGATCCGCACGCCATGATAGAGCGCGAAGTTCGTGTACCGCTCCCTTCCGACTTCGAACACGATCCGGTCGAAGACAAGATCCTGACCGAAGCCTTCTGAAAACCTCGTCCGAGGTCGACGTCCTCGAG
>Ga0194126_10004209_pt1 | contig 22117 bp, 15 predicted proteins | sample TA2KigC150mmetaG_FD_148641 | JGI IMG/M metagenome (GOLD analysis project Ga0194126, IMG submission 148641) | Freshwater microbial communities from Lake Tanganyika, Tanzania - TA2015035 Kigoma Deep Cast 150m | ecosystem: Environmental > Aquatic > Freshwater > Lake | place: Tanzania: Lake... | reverse complement strand
CCCCCCCCCCCCCCCCCGTGAACGTCAAGGCCTTTCGATGCGCACGGTTAGGCTACCTCAGAGGAGGCGCCCAGAAAAGGCTTGCTCAACAAACCGCGCGCCCGGTTAATGCTCGACGAATGCCGGTTCACAGTTGTCAAGCTGCCCGCAGACGGACCGCTCGGTCGGCGGGGCGCCAAGGGCCCCGCCAGGCCGAGCGACGCGCGGTCGCAGGGGGGCTGCGCCGGGGGGTGCTCCTCCTCGCGGGACTGGTCGCGTCGGTCTCGGCTGTGCTGGCAGCACCGCAGTACGACGACGACGCGGGCGAGGTCGAGGCCGCAGGAACGCGGTTGCCGCCGGGGGAACGAGCGGCGCGTCGGGCGTGCTCGATGTGTCATGTCTTCGTCGAGCCGAACCTGCTGACGCGCCGGAACTGGCGCGAGCAAATCTTGCCCCGGATGAAGGTGCAACTCGGGATCGCCAAGCCGGACTACGCCAGCTCGCCGGAAGGGGAGTTGATTCGGGCGCGGCGAGTGTACACCGAAACGCCCCTCGTGCCCGTGGCGGACTGGCCGTTGATCGAAGAGTATTACCTGAGCCAAGCGCCAGAGGTGCCCCTGCCTCAAGATCCCCGCCCGGAGATTCGCCTTGGGCTCAAACACTTCGTCACCGAACCACCGCGCTTTCGCACCCCTGTCCCCACGACCTCCGTCGTCAAGATTAGTCCGCGGACGCGCCGGATCTTCGTGGGAGACGACAAGCAACAGGCGCTGTTCTTGCTGGACGCAGCCGGGGAATGGCGGGTGACCCTGCCGCTGGGGAACGTGCCGACCGATGTGGCCGAGGTCGAGCGCGGGCTTTACGTGACGTGCGTGGGGAGCTTCATCCCCTCGGAGTATCATCGGGCGGAGATGTTGTTCTTGGAACGGCAGGGGGACCGCTACGCGGAGCGGAAGGTCTTGCTCAAAGAACTGCCGCGCTCGACGCAAGCGGCCTTTGCGGATTTCAACGGGGACGGTCGGGAGGATTTCGCCTTGTGCATGTTCGGGAATCTGACGGGCCGATTCTCGTGGTTCGAGAACCTCGGGGGCGACCAGTACCGAGAACACTTGCTGACGGAACAGACCGGCGCGATGTACTGCTACGCCCACGACTTCAACCAGGACGGCCAACCGGATCTGGCGGTGTTGATGGCGCAGAACTTGGAGATGTTGATCCTCCTGCTCAATGACGGAACGGGCCAGTTCACCGGCCGAACGGTGTTCCAAAAGCCCCCCGTGTACGGCCATTCCTACTTCGAGTTGGCCGACTTCAACCGCGACGGGCGCGTCGATCTGCTGGTGACCAACGGCGACAACGGCGAATACGAGAGTCCCACCAAAAGGTACCACGGCATCCGCATCTACCTGGACCGGGGCGAACTCGAGTTCGAAGAGGCATGGTTTTTCCCGCTCAACGGGGCCTACAAAGCCGTGGCGCGGGACTTTGACGGGGACGGCGACCTTGACCTAGCCGCCATTGCCTATTTCCCGGACTACGTCCAGTCGCCGCGGGAGAGCTTCGTGTACCTCGAAAACCAAGGCGACTTGAAGTTCGAGCCCTCGACCTTTCGCGAGTGCATTGCGGGCCGCTGGCTGGTGATGGACGCCGCGGACCTGGACGGGGACGGCGACGTGGACCTGGTGTTAGGGAATTATCTGCTCGGGCCAACACCGGCCCCGGACTTCCTGATGGACATCTGGCAGAAGCACAGCCCTTCGATTCAAATCCTGCGCAATACCCTGCGTTGATGCCCTTGCGCACGGACCCACCCCGGCGTATGGGTTCGGCCGTGGCTCAGACACTGTATCCAGACACCGCATTGGTCCTCGTCGCCCACGGATCCAGCAAGAACTCCGGCTCCGCCGAGCCAGCCTACGGACTGGCAGAGGCGATCCGCCAGACCGGTCAATTCGCCTGCGTGGCGGTCGGCTTCCACCAACAAGAACCGCGCGTGTCGGAGATTGTGGGCGGGCTGGCCTGGCCGCGCGTCTTCGTCGTGCCGCTGTTTGTCGGGGAAGGTTACTTCACGCGTCGCCTGCTGCCGCAGGCGCTGGGCCTGGCCCACGATGGCCCCATCGATCCGCCCGTAACGGTCCGGCGCGGCGCGCTCACGCTCACCTACTGTGCCCCCGTAGGGACCCACCCAGGGGTGACCGACCTGCTCCTGGCACGCGCCCGGGACACGGTACAGCAACATCCCGGCTCGCGCGCGCCCGGACCGGAGGAGTTGACCCTGTTCCTGGCCGGACACGGCACCCGGCGGACAGCCGATTCGCGGCGGGCAGTCGAACGGCACGTCGAGCGGGTGCGGCGCCGCGGGCTTTATGCGGCAGTGCAGGCGCTCTTTCTCGAAGACGACCCGCCGATTGCCGCGTGCTACCAGTTGGCCCCAACGCGGGGCTTGGTGGTGGTGCCGGTCTTCATCAGCGATGGGCTGCACGTCGCGGAGGATCTTCCCGTGCTGTTGGGCGAACCGGCCCACTCGGTCCAAGCGCGCCTCGCCCGCGGGGAACCGCCCTGGCTCAACCCGACCGAGAGACAGGGGAAGCTGGTCTGGTACGCACCCGGTTTAGGCGGCGACCCGCTGCTCGGCCGAATCGTTCTGCAGCGGGTTCGGGAAGCGGCTGAGGCGGACCGAACTGCAAGGCGTTTGACAACGCCTACGGCCCACCCATAGTTGGCCCCATGAGAGCTTCGTCCGGCTGGTTGGCCTGGGGGCTGGCTTGCAGTGTGGCCGCCCCGGCGCTCGCGCAACTGAATCCGCTCAAGCTCGCCACCCTCGGGCGCTTGGACCTGACCGCCTCGACCAGCGCCGGCGCGTTGCGTCAGGGCGTGCTCCTCGAGGGAAGCGGCTCGATCGACCGCCAAACCTGGCTGCCCCCCGATACACAGCCGCGCACCTATTACGTCCAGTTCGGCATCGCGCGCTTTGCCTGGAACGCGTACACGGTGCAGTTCACGCCGGACCAAGACGGCGTCGTGCAACTCGAACTCAAGGGGCCGTGGGAAGAAGTGACCGCCGGCTCGGGCAACATTTACCGCGCCGAAGTCCTCTACGACGCGGTGACTGCCACAGGGGCGACCGTCGTTAATGGCAGTTTCGAGACGCTCGATGGGAGCGCCATTTCCGGGTGGAGCGGCGGCACCACGCAGGCCGGTTCGGCCAACATCCCCGCGGTCGAGGGCGCGCGCGTGGCCCGGGCCTGGCACAACAACGGGCTAAGCCAAACCCTGACCGTGCAGGCGGGGGTGCCGGTCCGATTGCGATTCCACGCCCGCGCGGTGGTGCCGTTCGGTTTTCGTGAGATGATCCCCATCGCCAACCCCGAGTCCCCCGCGCACCAAGCCGCCCGCCGATTCATGCGCGGGGTCAACTTCGGCAACTACCTTGAAGCGCCGCCCAACACCTGGGGCACCTTCCGGTACGAGCCTCACGATTTCGCGCTGGCGCGGGCAGAGGGTTTTGACCACGTGCGGGTGCCGGTGGCGTGGCACCACTACACGGGGGACGCACCGGGCTACGCGCTGGCACCGGCGATTTTCGCGCAAACCGACGCCCTGGTCACCCACGCCCTCGATGCCGGGTTAGGGGTGATTCTCAACCTGCACCACTACGACGCCTTCACCAGCAACCCCACCGCGTTGACCAACCAGTTCAACGCCATTTGGACGCAGGTCGCCGCCCACTACTCGAACTACCCACCCGCCCTCGCCTTCGAGTTGTTGAACGAACCCAAGGACCTGGCCACCACGCCCCTCTTAAACCCCATCTACACCTACGTCATCCGCCTCATCCGCCAAACCAACCCCGCCCGCACTTTGTGGGTCGGCCCCGGCCAGTGGAATTCCGTCACCGAACTGAGCCTGTTGCTCTTGCCGGACGAAGACGCCAACCTGATCGCCACCGTCCACAGCTACGAACCGTTCCTCGTCACCCATCAAGGCACCAGTTGGACCGGCGCCGACACCGCAACGCGCGGCCTGGTGTTTCCAGGGCCGCCCGCGACCCCGGCCAGCCCGGCGCCGGGCGTGGCCACTTGGGTGACCAACTGGATCGAGACCTACAACACCTTGCCCACCGAGCTCAACCCCAGCAGCCGCCTCGCCTTCCGCGATCGGTTCCGGCTCGCCCGGCAATGGGCCGATCGGTTCGGGCGCCCCGTGCAGGTCAGCGAATTCGGCTGCTACGAACTGGCCGACGCCGCCTCCCGCGCGGCTTATGTGGGCGCCGTGCGGACCGTTCTGGACGAGCTGGGGTTGGGCTGGACCCTGTGGGATTGGAAGGCTGCCTTCCATTACCAGCGCGACGGCGCGCCGGATCCGCCCGGCATGCGTCCGGCCCTGTTCCCGGCGCCGCGCCTGGACAGCCGTGGCCCAGGCGCATTCGAGTGGCCGGGCGCCATCGGGAAGACGCTCGTCGTCGAGCGCGCCCTCGAACTGCGCGAACCCATCCCTTGGCAACCCCTGTCCACCCAAACCCTCGCCCAACCCCACTTTAGTTTCCGCGATGCCACGGCGCCGCAGCACCCGGCTGCCTTCTACCGCGTGCAATGGGTGAAGTGAGCCCTTCGGGCGCAACCGCCCTCGATCAACCGCTGGCGCACCTCCGGGGGGTTGGCCCCGAACGCGCGACGCAACTGGCCCGGCTCGGCCTGCACTCCCTGGGCGATCTGCTCGCGCATCGGCCGCGCCGCTACGAAGATCGCCGCTGGCTGTCCACCATCGCCGAGCTGCGCTTGGGGACCACCGCGTCCAGCCGAGGCCGCATCGTGGCCCAGGGCCTCAAGCGCTGGCGACACGGCCAGCGCAGCCTCTTCGAGATGATCCTCGACGACCACACCGGCCGCCTGCACTGTCGGTGGTGGAACCTGCCGTACCTCGAACGCCATTATCAAGTCGGGGCGGAAGTCATCGTCTTCGGCAAGCTCACCAGCCTCCGCCCCCCCACCCTTGACCATCCGGAGGCGGAGGTGGTCGAGCCCGGCGAGGAAACGTCCGTCCACCTCCAGCGCATCGTCCCCGTCTACCCCTTGACCGAGGGGCTCCCCCAGCGCTGGCTGCGCACCCTGGTCTGGCGCGCGCTCGAAAGCCACGCCGGCCAGATCCCCGAGCCGTGGCCAGGCCGGCCGCTTCCCGATCTGCCCAGTCGCGCCCAAGCCTTTCAGCAGCTTCACTTCCCAGACGAACTCGCCACCGCGGAACGCGCCCGGCAACGGCTGGCCCTGGATGAGTTCATCGACCTCCAGCTCGCCATCCAGCGGCGCCGTCAGAGCTTCGAGGCCCGCGCGACTGCGTGGCCCTGCGCGGGCGACAACCGGCTGATCCGGCCGTTCCTGGCTCGGCTCGGGTACACTCTCACGGCGGCCCAAACCCGCGTGTTGCGCGAGCTGCGAGGCGCGCTGGCGGGGCCGTTGCCCATGCGACGGTTGCTGCAAGGCGACGTCGGCTCGGGCAAGACCGCGGTAGCTGCCTGCGCCGCTCTGATGACGATCGAGAGCGGTCACGCGGTCGTCCTCATGGCCCCAACGGAGATCCTGGCCGAGCAACACTACCGCACCTTCCGCGCCTGGTTCGACCCGTTGGATGTGCCGGTCGCAATTCGTACGGGGAGTCGGCGAGACAACGCACCCGCGCCCGCGGCTCAGGCGCTGCCGGGCCACGCGTCGCCGCCCCTTGCGCCCGGTCTGACCGTGGGCACCCATGCCCTGATCGAAGCCGACTTCCAGATCGAGCGCTTGGGCTTGGTCATCATCGATGAACAACACAAGTTCGGCGTCAGCCAGCGGGAGCGCCTGGTGCGCAAGGGGCATTACCCGCACTTGCTCGTCCTGACGGCCACCCCCATCCCCCGGACGCTGGGCCTGACGCTCTATGACGATCTGGACGTCTCGACAATCGATGAACTGCCGGCCGGACGCGGGCTGGTCCGCACCTTCGTGCGCGGCGCGGCCAGCCTGCCGAAAGTCTGGGAGTTCGTGCGCGCTCAACTTGCCGCCGGGCGCCAGGCTTACGTCGTTTATCCCCGCATCGAGGAGGGCGACCTCGCCACGGGACTCAAAGCCTTGCGCGAAGAATTCGGCCGCGTGTCGACGGTGCTCGCCCCGCACCGCACCGGGCTTCTCCACGGCCAATTGCCGGCGGCGGCAAAGGAGCAGGTCATGGCAGCCTTTCGCGCTCGGGAAATCCACGTGCTCGTGGCCACCTCCGTCATCGAGGTGGGCGTCGACGTCCCCAACGCAACCCTGATGGTCATCGAGAATGCCGACCACTATGGCCTCGCCCAGTTGCACCAACTCCGCGGCCGCATCGGCCGCGGTCCCCACCCCGCCTACTGCATCTTGATCGCCAGCGCGCGCACCCTGGCCGCGCGCCAACGACTGCGCGTGCTCGAGCGGACCACCGACGGCTTCCGCCTCGCCGAGGAAGACCTGCGCTTGCGCGGGCCAGGCGAACTCCTGGGTCAGGCGCAAAGCGGGTTTCCCCGACTGCACTTCGGCAGCCTGACCGACGATCTCCCGCTGATCCAGCAGGCGCGCGCGTGGGTTCGCGAACGACTGGCGCGCGCGTCCGATCCCCAAGCTTGGCAACCGCCCGCCTCCTGCTAGACTAGCCGCATGAAAGTGCGCCTCCTCCTTCTCCTCTCGGTCGCAGCACTGGGCGCCGGCGCGGGCTGTGGCAAGCGCGAGACCCCAGCGGCTCCGACCCAACCCGAAGCCGCCAAGAGCAACCCCCTGACCGCGCCGGCCGACTACGTGGGAGCGGTGGGCAGCGCGCTCAAGCACTCCGCCAAAGTCGTGGATACCGTCTCGCTGAACCAAACCATCCAGCAGTTCCATGCCCTGGAAGAGCGGTATCCATCGAACCTGAACGAGTTGGTGACCATGAAGTACCTCCCGAGCGTACCCACGGCGCCCACCGGGATGAAAATCCAGTACGACCCCCGCAGCGGTCGCGTGCAGATCGTGCGCGCCCCTTGAAGCGCCACGCCCCCCGCGCCACTCGCGGGCGCAGCCGCAGCCCAGACGGCGCGTCCCCTCTCGAGCGCGCTGGCTCCGGCAAGCGGCTGACGCGCCGGATTTTGGCTTTCACGCGGCGCGACGGCGTTGTAGGGTCCGCGCATGTCTGAGATCGCCGCGTACGTCCATCACGGCGCCGCGTTGATCACGCCGGCCGTGGTCGACAAAGTGCTGCGCAAACTCCCGCTCTGGAAAGCCGAGTTCACCCAGATCGAAGCCCCCGGTTTTCCCCACTTGATCGATCAGCTCGAGTTCCTGGCCGACGCGGTCGAAGACTTCGCCGAGGGGGCGTACAAGGACCTGCCTTACCACGCCTTTGCCGGCGCCGTGTTTGCCATCACTTACGCCCACAAGAAATTCGACCTGATCCCCGACTACAACCACCAGGTCGGGCGGGCCGACGACTCGAGCATCGTGCGCTCGGTGCTGATCCAGCACGAGAAGGCCTTCGCCCGCTACGCGGCGGCTCAGGGGCTCGAATGGGAGCGCATCACGGTCGAGCCTTGAGCCCTCGAGGGATGCAGCGGCAGATCCCCAGCACCCACGAAAAAGCCCTCCAGATCAACCTCGACGCCAGCGCCTACGGGGCCTTCGCGGAGATCGGGGCCGGTCAGGAGGTCGCCCGTTGGTTCTTCCGCGTCGGCGGCGCCGCCGGCACCATCGCCAAGACCATCTCCGCCTATGACATGACCGTCAGCGACGCAATCTACGGGCCGTGCGAGCGATACGTGAGCCGCCACCGCCTGCAGACCATGCTCGCCTACGAGTACGACCTCCACCAGCAACGGCTCCACCTCAAACGCGGAGCCTCGACCCGGTTCTTCGCCCTCGCCAACACCGTCGCCGCCCGCAGTTACTCGAGGCTAGAAGACTGGCATGGCTGGCTGGGAATCCGCTTCCAAACCCGGCCCCTGGCCCCGCCCTCGGACATCATCATCCATGTCCGCATGCACGATCGCGATACCGTCCAGCAGCAGGAGGCCCTCGGCATCATGGGCGTCAACCTCGTCTACGCCGCCCTCTACCTCCATGAACGCCCCGAGAAGCTCCTCCAGGCCCTCATGGATAACCTCTCCCCGGACCGCGTCGAGGTCGACCTGATCAAATTCTCCGGCCCCAACCCGCAGCGCGTCGATAACCGGCTCATGGCCTTGCATCTGGTCCAACTCGGCTTCACCAACGCCGCCCTCTTCACCGCCGATGGCGAAGTCGTCCAGGCCGCCGAGGTCCTCTACAAGCGCCCCATCCTCGTCGAACGCGGTCGCTTCCGTCCGGTCACCCTCGCCACCGCCGATATGCTCGAGTGCGCCCGCGCCGAATTCGTTCGCGAACCCCAAGTCCGCGGCCAAGACATCGTCGTCCTCATGGAGATGACCCTCAAGAACCTCAGCGAGGGGGGCGTCATCGACCCCAAGGACTTCCTCGACCGCGTCGACATCTTGGGCGCCCTGGGCCAGACCGTGCTGATCTCCAACTACGGCGAGTTCCATCGCTTGGCCAGTTACCTCTTCCGTTACACCAAGCAAATGATCGGCATCGTCATGGGCGCGCCCACCCTCCAGGAACTCTTCGAAGAGAAATACTACGCCGACCTCGAGGGGGGCGTCCTCGAATCGTTCGGCCGCCTCTTCAGAAACAACCTCAAGGTCTACGTCTACCCCTTCAAAGACCCGACCACCGGCGAACTGCTCTCCGCCAGCCATATCGCCGTGGCGCCTCGCCTCCGCCACCTCTACGCCTACCTCAAGGAAAACCACCACATCCAAGGCCTGCGCCACATCCACCGCGAGTACTTGCCGGTCTTCTCGGACGATGTCCTCGAGCGCATCCGCCAAGGCGACCGCAGTTGGGAAACCATGGTCCCGCCTCAAGTTGCGCAGATGATCCAACAACGCCAGCTCTTCGGCTATCGGCCCACCGCCCCAGCCCCAACCGCCACCCCGCCACCGACGCCCTGACCGCTCACCGGCCCTCGCCAGGAGCCGCCGCAGCCAACCCGCACGCGAAACACCGCTCACCCCATGCCGAGCGCGAGCTGGAGCCGATCAGGACAGCAACCCCAAGAGCGCGCTCACGAACCGTGCAGGCGGTCAACGCCGTACACGTACTTCGAGAAGCGCGTCAGCCGGAACGGCAACGCCCGAGCCACCCGCTCGAAACCCTCCGCCTGCCCCCGCTCGTACTTGAGCTCGAGCACGATCGGATCGGCGGCCGCCGTGCGTCCGAAGGGAGCGCCATCCACCCCATCGTACCGCCGGAACTCGAGCCCCCAGTCCACCGTCAACCGGTAGCCCCGGTCGCTCGATCGGAAGTAGCGCCGCTGGTACCGGTTGAGCAGTACCGGCTGATGCGAGAGCAGCCGATCGCGCAAGTTGGCTTCGGACAACGCCTCGACCCACGGCCTGAGGTTCATCCCGCCGGTTCCTACCCCCGGCAGCCTCAACCGCGGCAGGGCGTACTGTTCCTTCCAGCCCAGCAGGCCCCGCTTGACCTTGAGCTCGAGTACCGGCCGCGCGATGTCTCCATCCAGGTCCCCGTACCACCGAATGCGCGTCTTGCATCGGCGCGCGATGCCGTTCACATGGGCGTGGTAATCTGCCAAGCCGGGCGTGTCGAAGTAGATGTTGTTGATGCAGCGCGGCGGATAGACCTCGACAAAGAGCGCCGGGTGCCTCCGCACGACGGCCAAAACCTCGATCAAGCTCAAGGGGCTCGCCACCCACTTGCGCTCATACCGCAGGGCGGGAACCGTCGGCGCCATCACATCCCCCCTCGCGCCCCTACGCCGCGAAGTCCCGCTCCTCGAGGTAACTGATCCGCACCTCCTCCCCTAAACCCCGCAGCCGCCGACTACACTCGTCGATCCGACTCGGGTCGGCGAATGCCGCCCGGAAGGACGCCTCGATGCGCTCGGGGCCTTCGTCGAGCCGTTTCAGTTCGGCGGCGGCACAACACTGGCCCAAGACCTCGAGCAGTTGCGGTAAGGTGGGGCGCGTCGCGCCGGCCGCGCTCAGCGTCAGAAAGAGGTTCGGGGCATCGGCCTTCTTGCGCCCGAGGTGACGCACCGCCAACAAGATCGCCACCGCCAACAGCGCCGCCACCGTGACCAGCGCTTGCCCTGCACCCAAGCCCAATCCGACGCTGATCGCCAAAAAGAGGAAACTCAGCTCCTCCGGTTCCTTGATCGCCGCGCGAAAGCGGATGATCGACAGCGCCCCCACCAAACCCAGGGACAGCGCCAACGACGACTTGACCACGCTGATGATCAGGGTCGTCGTCATGGTCAACACCATGAAGTTGCGGGCGAACAACGACCGGTTGGACAAACTCTGCCCAAAATGGACGTAAAGCCGCCCCAGCAGGAACCCCAGCAGAGCCGCTAGGCCTAAATTGACCAAGAACGCCGGCAGCGGAATCGGCGCGCCCGGATTGGTAAACCAGTTCGTCAGCGTTGGCGACATGTGTCTCGTTGCAGTTAAATGACCGAACCCGCGCCCGGGGGTAACACCTTTCCTAGACCGAGCTCCGCGCGGCGAGCGCCTCGCGCAGACGATCGACCGCTCAGCCGCCCGCGCGCGGGAACCGCGCCCGCTGCTCTTCCAGCCAGCGCACTTGGTTGGGGAACAGGAGCTGCGGATCGATCTGGTCGAACGCGGCCCGCGCGGGGTCGAACTGTCCCCGCTGCACATAAATCTCGAACCATACCAGCGAGTAAAATGTCCGGTCCCGCCCCTGGATGAACTCGGGCCGCAGCGTCTGCAGCAACTGCTCAGCCTCCGCAGGCTGCTGATTCATCGCCAACGCCAGCGCATGGTTCACCCGCGTCTCCAACACGTCCGGATTCCGTTGCAGCAGCCGACCCGTGATCCGCGCGGCCTGCTCCGGCAGCCGCCGATTGACCAGCAGCGCCGCGGCATAGTTGATTTCGAGCTCCGGATCCACTGGATTCAACTCGAGGCCCTGCGCGGCCGCCTTGAACAGCATGAGCGGATCCCGCTTGAGCAGAAAATGCGCCTCGAACACCGCCTTCCAATACCGCGCCGTCTGCGCCAGGCGCCCCTCGTGCGGGGCCAGCATCCGCAAGGCCTCCTCCGCGTAGCCCAACCGCAACAGGTTGATGCCGATCTGCAACGCCATCTGCGGATCCGTCATCGGCAGACTGGCCGCGCGCTGCAGCGCCAGCGTCGCCTGCTCCGGATGCTGCAGCGCCGCTTCCGCCCGCCCTTCCATGTAATAGCTGAGCGCCGCCAGGGCGTTGCGCCCTTGGTCCATGATGCGCAACCGCAGCGCCGCGTTGCGCAGCTCCTCCCACTCGCGCAAGTCCGTCAGGGTGTCCGTATACAACAACCAAATGCCCGTCCCGTCGCGAGTGCCCGGAATGCCGAACTCGTCCGCGTACCGCTGCAGAAACGCCCTTGCGTGCGGCTGCATCCCGAGGGTCGTAAAGGCCTCCGCCAACCGCAGCACCTCCGAACCCCGCGTGGGCGGCCGTTCGTGTGCCCGGGCCATCTTCTGGGCCTCCTCGCGTCGCCCGAGCGCGCTGAGTAAGTGCCACAGACGAACCTGGTCCGCTAGCCGATCCGCCTTGGCCCGTTCGAGTCGGCGCAACGCGCTCTCGTATCCTTCCAGGTCCATCAGGCGAGCGCACACGGTGAGTTTGAGCCGGTTCGCCACCAGCTTGAGCTCGGGATCTTTCACCGCGGCTTCGATTTGGTCCCAACCCGCGCGGCCCGTCCCGGGCGGCCCCCAACCGACCTGGTAGGCCGCGTGGTAAAGGGCCAATTCCTCGTTGCCCTCGAACTGCGGCCCGACCCGTTCCCAGCGCGCGCCGAACTCCTCCCAGCGCGCCTCGCGGCCCAGCGCCTTCAGATAAACCGCCTCCTCCGCCAGATTCAGTTCCTCGCCGATCGGCTCGATCAAGTTGAGCACGCCTTCGGCAAACTCCAGTTTGTCATAGAGCTGAGCTACCAGGGTGACGTCGGCCCGGTTGGTCTCGCTGAGTCGCAGCAGCCACGCCCCCTGCAACGCCGACGTGGGCGGCACGTTCGTCGCCGCCAACTCCGGGGTCAGCAAGTGCCGCAGCGCGCCCCGCAACAGGCCCCGGCTGGCCCCGTGATTGGCCAGGGCCGCTTGCCAACCGTGGGCCGCCTCGATGTGTCGGCCGCGCACCGCCAGACGCTGCGCCTTGCGCTCCAGCGACCAGGCTTGCCCCAGATCGATCAAGCTCACCCGAGCCGGCGGCTGGATCTCCGCCGGGGTCGTCACCCAGACCTTGGGAATACTCACCAACACCGCCAACCCCGCCAACACAAACCCAATCACCACTACCCGAAACCAAAACTGCATCACTAACAGGCGAAAGAGCGCCCAGTGCATCAGCCGGGCCCGAATCCGCCGCCAGCGTTCGCGTAGCGCCATACCGACCTACCTTGCCTCAGACACGGCCCAAAGTTAAGCCTAATCTCAGCCCCTTCATCCACCGTCACCACCCGCCCGCGCCGGCAGCCGCGCCCGCCGCTCGGCAACCCAGCGCGCCTGGTTCGGAAACAGCCAACGCTCGTCGATCCGCTCGACCGCTGCCCAGGCCTCCGCCCACCGGCCGGCGGCCCGATGGATCTCGAACCACCCGAACGCGCACGCCGTCTGCTCAGCCTCGCTCAACTCCCCCGAAACCACCTGGCCCAGTAACTCCGCCGCCTCGGCATGGCGCTGCCCCAACGCCAGCGCCAGCGCCCCATTGATCTTCGCCGCCGCCAGCCCCGGGTTGCGCTCCAGCACCGCGCGCGTCAGGCGCATCGCCTCGTCTGGCTCGCGCAGGTTGATGATCAGCGCCGCCGCATAGTTGTGCTCGAAGACCGGGTTCTGCGGCATGAGCTGGCGCGCGCGCGCCGCTGCCTTGAACAAGGACAGTGGCTCCTGCCGCAGCGCGTAATGCGCCTCGAACAACGCCTGCCAATAAAACGCATTGGTGCCCAAAGGCGCCTCGAGCTGCGCCAAAAGCGGCAACGCCAAATCCGCGTACTCCATCCGCAAAAGCCGAACCGCCACCTCGAGGGCCAGGCCCGGCTCCGGAAAAGACTCCTGCACCGCCTTGGCAAAATGCTCCCGGGCCTGCTCGAAGTGGCTCAGCCCGTATTCGGCGCAACCGGACATGTAATGACTGAAGCCAGCCAGCGTGCTGCGCCCGCGATCCAACAGCCGCAACTTGAGCGCGCCGGCCTGGAGCTCATCCCAGTGGCGACCGTCGATCAAGAGCTCGGTGTAGTGCCCCCACAAGCGCGGCGCCAGAAACGCGCCCGGCAGACCAAACTCGGGCACGTACTTGCCCAACAACTGCCGCGCCCGATCCGGCAAATCGAGCGCCAGGCACGCCTCCGCCAGACTCATGAGCTCGAAGGCCGTCTCGGGCGCTTGCACCGACTGATCCGCCATGACCCGCGCCTGGGCCTTCTGCCCCGACCGAATCAGCAGCTTCCAATAGATCAAGTGGTCCAATAACCCGTCCGCCCCACGCTCCCCTAACCGCCCCAGCGCCTGGCGGTAACCGACCCCATCAACCGCTTTCGCGCAGAGCCGGAGCTCAATCCGGGTCGCCGCCACCGCCCGACTCGCGTCCTCCTGTGCCGCCGCCAAGATCCGCCGCCCCTCGCCCATGGTCTCCGGCGGCCCCCAACCCACCAGGTGCGCCGCCCGATACAACTCGAGGTCGGGCTGGCCCCGCGTGGCCTCCGGCGCCGCCGCCCACCGTTCGCCAAACTCGTCCCAGAAACCCTCCGCAAACAGCGCCTTGAGAAACACCCCTTCCTCCGCCACCGTCAAGCCCTGCGCGTACGGCCGCAACAACCGAATCACACTGTCCGTGAAACCGAGCCGGTCAAACGCTCGCGCCGCCAACTCGACGTCGGCACGGTTGGTCGCCCCCAACCGCAACAACCAACCCGCATTCACCAGAGCCTCCGCCGCCAGCCGTTTCGACGGCGGCTCCGACCGCACCAAATGCCGCAGCGCGCCGCGCAGCAACTCCGGGTCGCCTGGGTTGTTCGCAATCGCCCCCCGCCAGGCCTGAGCCGCGTCCCGCGCATGCCCGGCCGCCGCCAACCGCTCGGCGCTACGCCGCAGCGCCGCCGCCTGCGTCAAGTCCACCAGGCTGATCCGCACGATCGGGGTGACCCCGGGCGGCGACGTGACCCAGAGCCGCGGCAGCGCCAGCGCTAAGCCTAACCCCAACAGCCCAAGCCCGATGCAAACGACCAGTAACCCCGGCGTCAGCACCAACAGCCGCAACACCGGCCAGTCGACCCAGCGCTCCGCCAGACGTTGTCGGAACGATCCGCCAGCCATACCTCCCTACCCTGCCCTCCCCAGAGCATAAAGCAACGCCATTTGCCCCCCAGCACCGCTTACGAATCCCCGCTCGCCTCCGCGCCCTCGATGAGCGTGCTGCCTTGTCGAGCCAGGTAGCCCTCCACATAGATCAGGTTCTTCTCGCCGGCGCGTTGGACCACTTTCAACAGGTTGTCCATGCTCGAGACCTCTTCCAGTTGCTCGCGCACGAACCAGCCCAGAAAGGTCTGCGTCAAGTAATCGGTCTCCTTCACCGCCAGGTCCATCAGTTGGTTGATCTGCTGGGTGACCGTCTTCTCCCAATCCAACGAGAGCCGCACCGCTTCCTCGACGCTCTTGAAGGTCGGCTGCGGAGCTGGGATGGCCGGAATCTTGAGTGGGCCGCCCGCTTCGCTCAGGTACTTGACGAAACGCATGGCGTGCTCCCGTTCCTCGTCCGCTTGCCGGTAAAACTTGGCGGCTAGCTCGGACAAACCCTCGCTGGCAAAGTGCGAGCCAATGGCCACATACTGGAGCGAGGCGGCAAACTCGTGGCCCACTTGCTCGTTGATCGCCGCCGTCATCTTCTCACTGATAAGCATCGGATTCCTTTCCTTTCGATCGCTGGTTACGGGTTAACTCTGCTGCGCGTGAGCGGCAATCTTAGGCTATGCCGCCCCGAACGCAAGTCGCCTGCCTGCAACCTTGCGTCGGCGAGCCCTTTGGGCTATTCGTCCACCATGGATGCCAAGGAAGCCCTCATCGCCCTGAACCTGGTCGAACACCTCGGTCCGGTGCGACTGCGGCAATTGCTCGAGCACTTCGGCGATGCCCTCGCCATCCTGCGCGCCGATCGCCCAGCCCTGGCCCGCGTGCCCGGCATCGGCGCCGAAACCGCGGCGGCGATCGCCGATTGGGAACGAACGGTCGACTTGACGGCCGAACTGAGGCGCATCCAGGACTATGGCTGCGAGGTCTTGACCGCGGCGGACTCGGCCTATCCCGAACTGCTGCGCCAAATCTACGATCCCCCTATCGTGCTCTATGTGAAAGGCCGCCTCGATCCCAAGGACCGCAACGCCGTCGCCGTCGTCGGCTCGCGCCGGACCACGCACTACGGCCAGGAAACCGCGCGCAAGCTCGCCTATCAACTCGCCTATGTGGGCGTGACGGTCGTCAGCGGCGGCGCCCGGGGCATTGACACCGCCGCCCATCAGGGGGCCTTGGCCGCCAAAGGCCGCACCGTGGCGGTGCTGGGCACCGGCATTAACCTGGTGTTTCCACCCGAAAACCGCGACCTCTTCGAGCGCATCGCCGCCCAGGGCGCGGTCCTCACCCAGTTCCCGTTCAATCGCACCCCGGACAAACAGTCCTTTCCGATCCGCAACCGCATTGTAGCGGGCATGACGCTCGGCACCGTGGTGGTCGAGGCGGACCTCAACAGTGGCGCCCTGATCACCGCCAGCATGGCTGTCGACCAGGGCCGCCAAGTCTTCGCTGTGCCCGGCCGCATCGATTCCCCGCTCAGCAAGGGATGCCACGACCTCGTCAAGAAGGGCGCCAAACTCTGCGAGAGCGCCGAAGACATCTTGAGCGAATTCGAGTACTTATTCCCGCCACCCAACCGCTCCCTCACCCCCGCGGACACCCGGGTGCTGCCCGCGCTGGCCTTGTCCGAAAACGAACAGACCCTCCTCGCCCTGCTCACCGCCGAAGCCACACCTGTCGACGACCTCATCCGGCGCAGCGGCCTGCCCGCCTCCGCCGTCTCCGTCGTCCTCCTGGGCCTCGAAATGAAGCACCTGGTCCGGCAACTCCCAGGCAAGTGCTTCGTCCGTACCGATGCCCTCGACCGCGGTTGAACCGCTCGCAGCTCAGTCCTCGGAACCCATCCGTGCCCCCTCGAGCCGAGCGTCGCTTAAATTGGCCGCCTCGAGGTTGGCTTCCTGCAAGTTCGCCCCGCGAAGATCCGCCTGCACCAGTTGGGCCTCCTTCAGATTCGCATCCCGCGCCCGAGCGCCCTGCAGTTTGCCCTCGTTCAGCACCGCCCGCTCCAGGCTGGACTGGTCCAGATTGGCCTGCGTGAGCTGCGCCCATCGGAGCTGCGCGTCATCGAGCGTGGCCCGTTGAAGGTCGGCCGCGGTCATCTCCGCGCCCGTGAGGTTAGCATGCTCGAGACTGCACTGGGTCAGCCGCGCCCGGGGGGCCTGGCAGTCCATCATCACCGCGCGCGTCAGGTTGGCCGCGTGCAGATTCGCCTCCGTGAGAATCGCCCCGCTCAGATCCGTCGTGGCCAGATTCGCCCGCTGCAATTCCGCCCGCGTCAGATCCGTGCCAGCCAACGCCGCGCCGCCAAGGTCGGCTTCCGTCAGATCGGCTTGCACCAATATGTCCATCGTTCCCCGCGGGTCAAATATTTGTTCAACCCCCCCCGCAGCGGACCACCCCCCCCAACCCGCCCAGCTAACGCCGAGCCACCCGCGCCGCCGCGGCGCCCGCCACCTCGCTCGCCGCCAAGGGGCGATGGTAGATCTTGAGCCCGGCGATTCGGCCCATCACTTGGTAGTCCGGGCCCGGCCCGCCACTGTACTGCCCGACGTGCAGGTCCCCAGACCACCGGTCGGTCTTCGCCGACCCAACCGCCTCGCCCGCCAACGCGCCGTCCACATACAGCCGCGCCGCCTTCCCATCGTACGTCCCCACCAAGTGCACCCACCGACCCACCGCCGGCTGGCCACCGTCGCAGTCCACCCCCCCGACATGCCAGCGCCAACGTTCCCCCAGCCGCTGCAAAAACCAACCCGCCTGCTGCCAACCCCCGCAACTCACCACCACCGGCATCGCCCCGGCCGCCTCGAGCCAAACGCGGCATTCGACCGACAACGGCTGCTGCAGATCGAACTCCGGCCGGTGCGCAAAGGTCAGGTGCCCACCCGCACTCAACCGTAACTCGCCTTCGGCCCAAACCGCTCGCCCATGGCTGCGGCCGGGCCAAGTCCCCTCACCCAACAGGCGCCCGTTCGCCGTCGAATCCGGTCCCAGCGTAAACACCGGCTCCGTCAGAACCACCGCCCTGGCCGTGACCGGTCGAGTCGGGTCGCTCTCGAGACCGCGCTGGTTCACGGCGCGGACAACGTAGGTCTGCGGCTCCTCGCCAGCCAACCCGCTGTCCGTGTAGAAACCCAAGGGCGTCGGTTCCCGCGTCAAACGCTCGTACTCGGTCGCGCCACCCGAGCGCCGATACACATGGTACCGCACCGCGTGTCCCGGCGACACCGCCCACTGCAGATGAATCGCACACGATCCCGGCTCCGCCTGGACCGTCTCTGGCGCGCTGGGCCGCGTAAGAGCCGGTACCTCGACCGTCGCATAGACCGCCGCGCTGCGTTCCGTGCCTGACACCAACACCAACCCGTACGTCTGTCGTCCCGCCGGCGCGCTCGGGTCCGCGTGCTGAAAACCCTTCGTTCGCACCAAGAGATTGTCGGCTGCCGGAGTGAAACCGGGCTCGCTCGCCCGGTGCAACTCGCTCTCGAGCCCAATCGTCTGCGCCGACCGCTCCCAGACCAGCATCACGACACCATCGTCGCCCACGGTCGCCCGCAGCGGCGGAGCTCGCTCCGGCAGCGGCGGCGGTTGGAACATGCGCGATTCCCCCGCGATGACCTCCGCACCCGGCATATCCACGCGCGGCGCCGCCAGCGCCAACGCGCGCCCCTGCCGAATGATGGCCAGCATCCGCTGGTAATGCGGGTCCTCGACGGAAGCGAAACTGACCACCGCCTCCCCCGCTTCGTCGGCGGGAAGAATCGGGTGCCGTGAAAACTTGTCCACCGGCTGGACCGCGTGGGCATAACCGTTGCGCAGGAGGTGAATGCGCTGCCGGCGCGGGTCCACCTTGCGGTCGCGGCACAGGCCTAAGCCCAATCCCGGCGCGCCTTTGGCCAGCGGCGCCCGCAACAATCGGCTCCAGGTCGGTTCCTGTAGATTGAACCAATCCTGCTCGAAGTAAGCGATGCGGTTCCCCTCACCGTGGCAGCGGAAACAACCGGCGGCCTGCATCTCCGCCACCAGCGCCTGCCGAGTCCCCGGCCAGTCCTTGAGCGCACATCCGTGCGGCGAGTAATCCCACGTGCCGTAATACAGGCCGTTGCTGTCGATCCAGGCCATCAACGCGTCGCGTTCCGTCCGCGTGAGTTCGCCGAGATAACCGTCATGCCCCTCGGCCAACAACCGCGCCAACGGCGCCGCCCCCGACCCGTGCTGGCGTGGCGCAAAGAGCTGGGCCGACCAAAAGGCCGTCCCGTTCATGCAATCGATGCCCGCAATCCAATAGGCGACCAACTGCGTCTCCCGCCGGCTCACCAAGTTCTCGTAGCTGATGTTGAAATGCTCCGTCCAGCCGCCCGTCAAATCCAGCCCCGCCGCCAGCCCCTCCTCGCCCCCATGACAGCTCACGCAGCGCCGATCCAAAATCGGCTGCACCAAGCTTGGGTAGTCCAGGTAACCGCTGCCCCACGACTCCGGTTGCGGCCGAACCGGCTGCCGCCCTTGGGTCAGGTCGCGCAGCGCGTTCTGGTGAGCCGGCGCGCCGGCCTTGCTCTCGTGACAGCCCAGACACGCCCGCGTCGCCCCCGGCGCCGCTTGGACAAACGTCCGCATGCTCTGCACCAAGCGCCCCTCCGCGTCCAACGCCTGCAAATACAGCGCCCGCCCCGCCGGCACCTCGAAATACGCCGAGCCCTCCTCATCCACCGGCACCACGCCCAGGTAATTCTTCACGCTGAACGCCAGCGCCGCGCTCAACAGAAAGGTCTGATTGTACGGGTTAGCTCCGGTGTGGGTGGCGCTCACCCGCGACGTCTCCTCGAGCACCCGTAACCACTTCACCTCGCCCCGCGGCACCCCCGTCAACCCTTGGTAAATGTCCTGCACCAAAAACCGACCCGTCCGCTGCGTCCGATCCACCGTCGGCGCTAAGACCGGCGGGCGTACCCGCGCCTTCACCAGCATCGGCGAGTGCAGGCAAATCTCCGGGTCCTCTAGCAGCACAAACCGGTGCCCCGCCCGGTGCATCAACTCGAGGACATTCCGCTTGCGCCCCGCCGGGCGACCGCTGAACACAAAGGCCTCCTCCGCCAACGGCCACGGCTCGCATGAATCGCCCAGGTCGTGCACGGGATTCTCGGGATGCTCGAGATTCAGAATCGCCCGCGGCTCGTTCTTCCCGTAGCGTGGGTCGACCAACGCAATGCTGCCGCGCGGGGTCGAGTTGTGCTTGGCGAACGTGCCCACAATCCACGGCGTGCCAGGCACCGCCCGCGCATCCAAGATGGCCTCCGGAAAAACCATGTTGTTCGCGTAAAACGCCGTTTCCTCCGTCCCATCCGGACGCATCGTCCACAACGACTGAATCGTGAGCGCGTTCTTGTCCACATATTCCCAGCGCCCAAACAGGATCCGGCCGTCCGGCAGGATGCTCGGGTCGAACTCGTTCACGTTGTTCACCGAGATCGGTCGCAAATCCGACCCGTCCGCGTTCATCACATGCAAAATCGCCACCCCGGTGTTGTTGCACGGCACGAGTCCGCTGGGCCGCGTCGATAAACATACAATCCGTCCATCCGGCAAATACGCCGGCGCCAAATCGTGCTGCCCACCGCCCCGCCCGCAGTAGCTCCCGCATGACGGGCTCGGATCCGACAGCCGACGCAACCCCTGCCCGTCCAGACCGATCTCGTAAATGCTCGTGTTCCCTTCAGGTTCGCCCTTGAAGCAAAACAATAACTTGGTCGCATCCCAAGAAAGCTCCGGGTGAGTGTACACCCCCACCCCCAACGTCCCGGGCGTCGTCGGATCGATCACCGGCCGAATTCGCCATGCCGACCGCGGCGCCCGCGGATTCTCGAGCACGTAGATGCCGCCCCCCCCAGGCGGCCACTTGTAGAAGGTGTCGTAAATGTGGATCCCCGTGTACGAGTGCCGCTTCACAAATAACAACGGCGCATCCAACAACTGCATCAGCTCCTCCTCGACCACCCCACGCTGCGCCGACTCCGCCGCCGCGACCGCGGACGATGCAGCCGGCGGCGGTGCGGGGGCAACCGAAGCCACGGCGGCTGTCAGAAAGGTCAACGTAAAGGCGGCGAGGGCCAACACACCCATCTGGCCTAGACCGACGCTCGCCCAAGAGGTCTTGCGCATGGTTTTGGTTTTCATGATCGACGCCCTAACCCTGACCCTTTCACCGTCACTTTTCGAGCAGATTCGTAGCCCTCACGCAAACGCCGGTCCCGCCCCCGCGTCCTCCCAACCCCCAAACCGGATAGGGTACCGGCCGTATTGACGAATCGCATTCCACATCGCCAAGTAGTTGCCCGGTTTCACCCCCGAGTGAATGCTGTTGCTCGAAGAAACAATCACACCCCCGCCCTCGGCCGCGTGCCGAATCACCTCGAGGGTCTCGGCGACCACCTCCCGCTCCGTGCCATTCGTCAAAGTATGGGCGCAGTCGACGTTCCCCTTGAACGCCAACCGGTGGCCCAACCGCTGCTTCAGCACCCCCAGATCTAAACCCGCCAGTGGGTCGATCGGATCCAAGCCGTCCATCCCCGCCTCCACAATCATATCCAGCAACGGCATGATGTTCCCGTCCGTGTGCTTGATCACCAGCAACCCCAACTCCTTATACCCGGTCATCACCCGCTTCAGCGGCCCGGCCAAGAACTCTCGAAACATCCGCGGCGACACGAACGGCCGCTCCGTCGCCGCATAGTCGTCTCCCGTAAACACAAAATCCGCGCCCCGCTGCGCCGCTTCCTTCCCTAACTCGAGGTTCACCCCCACGGAAAGGTTCACCAAGCCGCGCACCAACTCGGGCGCCTCTCCGAAAGCCGCCATCAGGTTCTCGAAACCCATCAGGTTGCGTGGGATCGACAGCACATCGTTGAGATGAACCCCGATCGCCAGGCACCCCTTGTAACGCCCCACCAACTTCTCGAGGCTAGCGAACCGACCCGAGGCGTGCGGGTCCGGAGCACGGTAGGCGTCTAGGTCGGCCAGCGTGCCGATCGGCCCCCCCACCGGCATCCCGTATTCCTCCCCGCTGTACTCGACCACCGCCCCCCACTCGTTCCGGAACCGATTCGGCCCCACCTGTTCCCGGCGATAGTCCGGCGCCGTCAAAATCGCATCCAAACCCATCCGCACCGTGAACTCCTCCATCGTGCTCCCCGGGCAAAGCGCATCCCGCACATGCCGATCGACGATCCACTCGAAGTGCGGGATGCGATCCACCTCCTCCCGCAGCAAAGTGCGCCGGACACGTTCGGCCGAAGTCATCTGCATGACGGCATCGTGAGCCCCACCAGCGCAAAACGCAACCAACAGCCCGCGTCCCCCAAGACGCGCGTCACCCACGCATGCCCCTCCACAACCCCACAACCCTACCCTACCCGCCCTTACCCCCAACCCCTCTACCCCCAACTCGGCAGCCGGTGCCCCCGCAACCGAACCCTCTCTACACCACGACACCACCCTCGCAGCCCAGCCACCACTGGGCGCCCGCCCCTCCCCTCCTCGGTTCTGTCAACTATTATCATCCCGATCAATTGACTCGAAAGCTGCGGTACCCCGCCACCGCCAGAGCTAGAAGCCTCGCCTTGTGTCCCCCCTGTCACAGAGGCAGCCCACCCCAATACGCACACGCAACGTGTCAACTACTAGATACCTGTCCATTTAACCGTTAACCGTGTGCC
>Ga0194126_10004208_pt1 | contig 22119 bp, 13 predicted proteins | sample TA2KigC150mmetaG_FD_148641 | JGI IMG/M metagenome (GOLD analysis project Ga0194126, IMG submission 148641) | Freshwater microbial communities from Lake Tanganyika, Tanzania - TA2015035 Kigoma Deep Cast 150m | ecosystem: Environmental > Aquatic > Freshwater > Lake | place: Tanzania: Lake... | reverse complement strand
ACCGTCTACTGGGCCACGGCGCGGGCCGGAATGGCCGGGGATCAGATGGTGAGCTTCCCCATCCCGCACGACGGGCAGATGCACGAGGTCCGCGTGCCCGTCGGAGCGCACGCCAAGTGGGCCGGCCAGACCATCACGGTGCTCCGCATCGACCCGGGCGGAGGCGCGCCCGGATCGGCGGTACGGATTGAGAGTGTGAGACTGGGGAGGTAGACGGCAGGGCCCGCCCGATCCTGACAGGCGCGGCCGCCTCTCCGCCGCGGCTCCGTTGGTCTCCCAGGCGTCGTCTGCTGGGTGCTCTGCCGCCCCTTCGGGGCTGGGGACAAGGGGGCGCCGGGGTGCCTGGAATCACGAGGGACGCCGCACTACGGCGCCAGGCGGGCGGCGCCCCAGACGGCGTGGTCGCTGTTGATACCGTCGGTGGCGTCGGTGGTGTAGAGGCGGAGGTGCGTTGCTCCGCCGAGCGGCACGCTGAGGGTCAGCGGCTCCTGCCCGCCACGGAGGATGGGCGACTCGTAGAGCGTCTGCCACGGGCCCTCCGCCGCCGCGCCGATCTGCACGAGGAAGGCGGCGCTGCCGTTGCCGCGGGCGGAGGAGCTGATGCCGATGTCGCTGTGGAGGACCAACGCGCCACGGTCGGCGGGCAGCGCGTAGATGACCTCCCCGTGTGTGCCGTCGGGGCTGGGCTCGGGGCAGAGCGTGAGGCACTTCGGGTAGAAGCGGTCCACGATTTCAGCCGGGTTGCCCACGTAGTCCCGATCCCGGATGAGCCCGCCGTGGGCGAAGGACGAGACCGGTTGCAGGTCGCTGAGGTACAGCGCGTTCGGATCGGTCTCGGTGCGGACCATGAACGACACCCCCACGGTCGTCGAGCGCCGTTCGACCGAGCGGTCGGCGACGGTGGCCTCGATCCGGTGGCGGCGCGGCTGAGCGGCGAAGGGCGCGAGAGCGCGGGCCAAGTCCACGCGGAGGGCGAGGCTCTGCCCGTCGCCGCCGGGCGTGGCTGAGAGGAGGTCCGCGTCGAGCCGGGCGCCGTTGAGGGTCAGGGCGAGGCTTTCAGGATCGAGGGGGTTGTCGGCATCGTTCCAGTCGATGGCGAGCGACCTCGGCGGCTCGATCCAGCCGAGGTCGGCGGCCTGCTCGGGGGAGAGCTCGCGGTCGTCGAGGGCCAGGCGAGTGATGGCGGGCGCCGAGGTGTCGGCGAGCCTCAGCCAGGGGGGCTTGCCGGAGATCAGGCGGACGAGGCGTCCCCCCGTCTCCTCGGCGGCGAAGCTCGGCTTGCCCCGGGGAGCGGCTCGCCACGCGCCGTCGCCGGCGAGCCAGTCGAGGGCGGCGGCCGTGGCCGAGCACTCGACGGTCACCTCCCCCGTAGCTCGCAGCACATGCTGTTGCCGGTCGGGGGCGGGTTCGCTGCGCCAGGAGAAGTCATTCGCGACGGTGACCTGCAAGCCCGGTCGGATGCCGTAGATGACGTACCAGTCGCCGACCTGGATGCCCTCGGCGGCGAGGTCCACCTCCTCCACGAGCTCGACCGTATCGCCCCCGTAGCCCCCCCCGACCTCGTTCACCTGCCGAATCGTGTAGGTCCGGTCGCGCTCGGGGAACCACAGCTTCAGCCCGCAGTACCAGGGCGTGTTGCCGTGGTCGACCATCGGCCGCCAGGTGCGAATGACGTTAGGGCGATCGGGCGACAGGACGGTGACCTGATGCCAGCTGGTCGCGAAGGGGGCGTGGTCCTGCACCTCCACGCGGACCAGGCCCCCCGGCAGCGCGGAGATGCCGGCGATGCGGTAGCCCTCGTTGCACGGCTCGCGGAGGTCGCTCTCGACGCGGATGAGGAGCTGACGCCCGACGAGGTGTTCCCCGCTGGGCCAGGGCTTGTCGGGCCTCACGATGAGAGCGCTCTCCGCGCGCGTGCCGGTGAGGTCGCCGACGACATCGACGATCTCGCCCGTGAAGTCGCCGGGCAACGACACGCGGAAGCCGTCCAGCGTCAGGGATGAGCCGCGCGCGGCGTCAGCAGCGATCACGGCGCCGGCGGCGTCGCGGCGGATGAGGGCGTAGCGCGCGTCGGTCTGCAGCCCGTCGGGGAGGGTCAGGGAGCCCGCTTCGGACTGGTAGATGACCGTGTCCGCGTGCCCGCCGACCATCTCCAGCCGCAGGGCCACGATGTCGCGTGCGGGGCCCTCGGCGCCGGTCGGCTCGAGGCGCGTGATGGAGCGGATCGCGGACTCCTCGCCCTCGCGGTAGCCCTCGAGGAGGTGGATGAAGAGGCTGCCCAGGGGCTGGCCGGCCTCGGCTGTGCGCGACTCGACGAGGAAGTCGCGGGCATTCAGGAACGCGACGTTGCCGTCGACGCGATGGCCGCCGGGGAGCGGTTGGCGCATCCAACCGATCCACGGGCCCTGGGCGCGCAGCAGCTCGGTGCGACCCTCGCTCTGTGGCAGGCCGAGCAGCCGCAGCCGCACCCGGCCCGTGTCCTCCGGAAGGGGGCGCCGGAAGGGCTTGCCGTCGGGATCGCGCGGGGCGTAGGCGGCCATGTCGGTCTGCCAGGTAAGATCCCACGGCTCGGAGGGAGCGGCGAGGCGCTCGACGTTCCGAACGCGGCGGAAGTGCTCGTGCTCGGGATCGTCGGCCGGCGCGTCGGTGGGCAGAACGACTTGGGCGAGGGTCTCGGCGTCGGCCTGCACGACGGGCAGGTTGGCCTCGGCGCGCTGGGCCCAGGCGCTGTTGTACAGCGCGTGGCGCTCGCCGCCGGTGAGCTTCAGGAGGTCCAGGACGTACGGGCGGCCGTCCGGGCCCTCCACGCCGATGAGCGTCCGCCGGAAGTCGGACACATCCTTGTCCATGCGCGCCCAGGAGTAGTGGTCCCGCACATCCAGGACCTGAAAGCCCGCGCCTGGTTCACCGGCGGTCTCGCCCCCTTTGAAGGTGATGACCTCCCCGTAGCCCCGGTTGTCGGCCCAGCCCCTCCCGGTCGCAACGCCGTCCACGGTCACCCCGTTCTGGCAGAGGGGACTGTGGGCGTAGACCCACGACCAGCTGGAGAAACCCTCCGCGGCCTCCGCGATCTCGTGGGGGTAGGCCATCGCCTTCAGCGCGGCGAACTCCGGGCGCTCCCACTGCAGGTGCGCGTTGCACCAGTGGGCCGCGTACCCGCCCCGGCGCATCACCGGGACGCCGTCGACCCAGCACTCGAGGCTGAGAGCGTCCTGGGCGTTGTGCAGCGTGGCGCGCGTGTAGCTGAGGCTGACCTCCTGCCGGTGGCCGGGCCCGCCGACGCGCAGGATCCCCACGCCGTAGCCCGCCCAGTTGCGGCTCCCGAGGCGCTCGTTCTCGCGGACGGCGGCGGGATCGGTGAGGAAGCCCGGAGGAAACGCGTGCTCATGCTGATCGCCGAACTCCAGCTGGACCCCCCGGACGGTGGTGAGCTTGCGCAGCTCCCCATCGGCGGCGAAGTAGAAGGGATTGTCCTCCAGGAAGCGGGGATAGAAGCGCAGCCAGCCCTCGGGGTCGCGCAAGTACGGGTAGAAGTAGCCGCCGGGCATCGCCATGTAGTTCGGCGCGCCCTCGCCGTTCAGCCCGTCCTGGTAGCTGTGGTTGTACAGCGTCACCTCCTGGGCCGGGCCGGCGAAGTCGATCAGCTCCGCGTCCTGCAACAGGACGCCCAGGAGCCACATCTCCACGTAGTTGGCCTCCTGGTAGTTGGTCAGGAGCTTCTGGGAGAAGACGCTCTTGAACATGAGCGCCACCTCCCGCAGGAGCTTCTCGCGGACCTTCTGATCGAGGGCGTCGGGATCCCCGTGCAGTTGTCGCGAGACCTCGCGGAAGGCCGGGTGGTGCCGCACCAGGGCGAAGGGCTCGACCCAGATCTGCTCGTCGAACATGTTCAGCCAGCCCTTGCTGCCCAGCGGGGTGCGGCGGCTCCAGGGGCCGAGGTAGCTGACCTCGAAGATCGCGGGCCGAGGCACGGCCTCCCATTCGGCCCGACCGAGGGGCAGCCCATCCCGCCCGTTGCACACCTCATTGTGCCAGCAGAGCGGGAGGCCGTAGTACGTATCGGCGGCGAGATCCAGGAGGATCGCGATCTTGTGGGCATACAGCGGATCGGCGGTCTCGCGGAACTTCAGGGCGTACTGCTTGACGAGATCGCAGCCGATGCTGAGCCAGCGCTGCTGATCGAAGATCGTGCGGATGAACAGCTCCCACTCCACGCCCTCCGCGTCGCGGTACAGCGTGCCGGGAACGTCCACCGAGGTGTCGTCGAGGTGCGGGAAGCTCACGGATTCGGTGGGTCGGAGGGAGTAATCCGGGGGGAAGTCGGCCTCGCGACCGTACAGCTCGGTCCGGCAGCAAGTCGTGGTCGCGTGGTAAGGGTTGTCGGCGTCGTAGGCCAGCGAGAACGCCCGGGAGCTGCAGAACACGCAGTAGCTGATGAGCGCGCCCTCGACCTTGAAGGCCTCGGGGCTTCCGGTTCGGACGCGCGCAAACGGCGCGATGTGCCGCGGGAAGTCCGCGCGCAACTCGGCGTCCGTCGGAGCCACAGCCGCGTGCTGCGCGAAGGCCTCGGCGGCGGCCGGCGCCGCATGGTCGCGCTCCCAGCGCTCGACCTGCGCGACCGTCCACTCGGCGAACAGCGTCTCCGCCGTCACCGGCGGAATGCGGCGGCCGGGGATCAGCTCGGCAACCTCGCGGCCCCGATCGGGCGCGTCCCACCACGAGGCCGCGGGCTGGGCCTGAACAGCCGCCAGAAGCGACGCAAACCCTCCAACGAGCACGGGCGTGGGCATCGGGACCTCCCAGACGGCACGACGAGTCAACCGCCGAAGACCAACGCGGCGGCCGCAAGGGCGCGACGAGGAATGGCTCGCTCAGGAGGTGAGGCGCTCGACCAGCAAGTCCTCGAAGGCGCCCAGGTCTCTCCAGTCCATCGCGCAGTGGACCGTCTTCTGTGTCTCATCCACCACCGTGTACCCGTCATCCGTCACGCGCAACGCGAGGTCCTCCATCACCAGGAGGTCCTCCGTGAAGGCCAGGTACACGGCTACGGTGTCGAACAGCGTCGTGCTGGCCGTCTCGACCGGCGGGCCGCCCTGGATCCACCCGGGCTTCCAGAGGCGGTAGTTCTCCATCAGGGCCCGAGGGCCGGGCTCCTCACAGCCGCGCACGGCCTGGTACTTCTCGCCGAGGAGTCGCACGCGATCGCAGGTGTCCAGCGGCGTGACCGTGCAGTCCCAGGGCGCGGCGAAGACCGCTCGGAGCTCCGCCGGACCGTTCACCACATTGGCTTCGGGAGCGGGGGCGCTGCCGTCCCCGTACCCGCGGCGGACGGAGCCATGCATCCCGACGAACCGCGCGTTGTTGACGAGGCTGGGGTCGCGCGCCAGGGCCGCCGCGATGTTGGGCACCGCCCCGATGCAGATCAGCGTTACGGGATCGGGTGAAGCGTGGATCGCCTCGTACCCCTCGATCCAGTCGCTCTGATTCCCTCGCTCGTCACCGGGAGGGATGCCGACGCCGACCGGAATGTCGGTGCGTTCGTAGACCTCGAGCAGCTTCGCGAGAATCCGAGCGCGGTAGGTGGCGTTCCCCGCATCGGACACGACCAGCCGCACGTCCAGCTCCGGACAGCGCAGCAGCATGCACAGCGCCCAGGTGTCGTCGATGTCGCCGCCGATGTCGGTGTCGAGGATGACCGGAATCCGCCGGCCCTGCCGAAGCAGACCGAACGTATCGGCCGCCGTCGGACAGCGGGGCTGGGCTGCCGAAGCCCCAGCCAGACCCCCGAGTGCCGCGGTCGTGCCGATGAACCCGCGTCGTGACATGCGCATCGCTCGCTTCCTCGCCGATGGGCGACTGCGCGTCGCCCCTGGGCGGCAGGCCGTTCGCCGCTGCCCGCGCCCGGACCTGTGCGCGCGCCGTTGCGGCCGGAACTTGCCGGTCGCAGGAGGTGTCGTTTCAGAGGAGGTGAACTGCGCAATCCGGTCCCGGAGTTGATAGTTGCAGCAATCCTGGCGGGAGGCGAACAGGCCGGTGAGCAACGCCGGGGGAGCATCCCACGCGATCGTCGCCCTGCGGTGGCTGGCCAGCTTGCTGCTGCCCGCCGTCGTTGGCCTTCCGGTGGGGGCGGCGCCGCTGCTGGAGTGGACCGGCCAAGCGGGGTACGCCGCCGACGGCGTCGAGCCGGACGCCGGGCCGCCGGGGACCGCCTTCACGTTCAGGGTGAAGTACACCGATCCCACGGGTCTTGCGCCCGCGAAGGTGCGCTGCTTCCTCGAGGTGCCTGTCCCTGATTTCCGCTCGCCCCACACCGTACGAATCACGGCTGACAGACCACCAGTGCCCTGTCAGCCGTGAAGCCTTGGGTCGTCGTGGGTCGGCTCACCAGAGCCGACAGAGCCTTCAGGTCGATGCCGGACGGCGTCGGCTCTGGTGAGCCGACCCACGACGGCAAACGGCAACCACAGGAATCACGGGTGACAGAGCACTAGGGAGGCCGCCGGCGGCGGCGCGCCCCCAGACGGTCATTCGAGCTCGGGTTCGACAAGGGCGCCCTGCGCCTGCTCGAGGGTCCGCGTGTAGGCGCCGAAGAAGTCGGAGTTGCAGTCCAGCCAGAGGGTGATCCGACGGAGGTCCTCCGGAGGCAGGGCCACGCCGTGGTGCCCGTCGCGGAGGAGCTGATACAGGCGCGAGGCATGGGCGCCGAAGCGGCCGGGCTCGGTGCGCGGCGGCGTCCAGTCGGCCCGCTCGTAGAAGAACGCGAAGTCGCGCAGGTTGCGGTACGAGGCGTACCAGTAGTGGTCCGCGTGCTCGAAGTCGCCGCGGCTGAGGTCGGGCGCGTCGGGTGTCTCGGTGTGACACTGCACGCAGGCGCGGTCGAGGACGGGCTGCACGAGCCGGGCGAAGCTGAAGGGGCTGCTGCCCTCGGGTTCGGGCTGCGGGACGGACGGCGGACGCCGGAACGCCAGCGGGGTGGGGCCCCCGTTCGCCGGCGCGCGGTCGGGAGGGTTGTGGCAGCCCTGGCAGGTCAGCGTCTCCCCCGGCTGAACCCATGTCTCGCTGCGCATGGACTGCACCGCCAGCCCGTCGCCGTCCAGCGCCTGGAAGAACACGGGACGCCCCGCGCGCAGTGTGAACCACGCGCTTCCGTCCTCCTCGACGGGCACGGTGCCCAGCACCCGGCGGGCGCCCTTCTGGGAGCCGTACCCGATGGCTGGATCATCGGCGTTGGGAGTGACCTTCGGGAGGACCTCGATGATGCGCAAGGCCCGGATGCGCGCGCCCTCGGGGAAGGGGAGCGTCGAATCGTAGACGTTCAGCAGGCCGACCAACCCGGTCCCGGGCGCGATGGGCGAGCGGTTCTCCTCCACCCGGAACTCCTCGGGTCGCAGGCCGCGCGCTGCGCGTTCGGGCAGGACGGGCGGCCGGGCGCGAGGCCGGAGGGGGATCGGGCTGAGGCAGCCGATGGCAGGGTCGCGGTAGAGCAGAAGGCGGTTGCCGAAGGCATCCAGCAGGTAGAGGCCGTGGCGGTTCGCCGCCCCCCGGCTGCCCGCGCCGCTGGGGTCGTAGGCGCAGAGGAAGAAGGTCTCGTCGAGCGGCCACGCGGTGGCATAGGGCTGGCTCTCGGTGGGGGCCGTCTCGGCTTCGGGGAAGGGGGCCGCCGGCGTGAGGCGTCGAACCGGGCCCATCGCATCGTCGTCGGGAAGCGCCGGGTCCAGGATCACGAGGGAACCATAGGCCTGCCCGTGGTGGGCCGCGGCGGTGGCGACCAGCCGGCGCGAGCCGGGGATGGCGCGCAGGTCCATCTCCATGTACGGTCGCAGGTGTAGGGCCGCGCCGTAGTTGCCGTGGACTGCGCGCGGGTCGGAGCCGTCGGGCGTCGTGACCCACGGGTGATGGGCCTGACTGTGCCCGCGATCGACGTAGTCCCAGCGGGTGTAGATCACCAGCCCCTCCGCGTCGACGCTGGGCTGCCACTCGTTGGTCTCGTGGGGGCTGATGCAGAGGAGGTCGGACCCGTCGGCCGCCATCGTGTGGAGGGTGAAGGTCGGTACCGGCCGGCCGTGGCACCGGCCGAACCCGCCGCGCCGCTCGGAGATGAACGCAACTCGCCCGTTCGGGAGTTCGCACGGGTCGAAGTCGTTCACGGGCCCGTCGGTCAGCTGCACCAGCCCCCGTCCGTCGACGCTCACCCGGAAGAGGTGGTACGTGCTCTCCTCCGTCCACTGGTAGCGAGTCGGTCGGCCCTCCGTCCAGGCGAAGAAGATGTCGCGCCCATCGAAGGTCAGCTCCGGCGAGAGGAACCCGCCCCCCGCGAGGCTCCGCCCCGCGAGACGCCCGTTCTCGCAGACCGTGTCCGCCAGCAGGTCCACCGCGCGCGGCTCCGGCCCGAAGGCGTCCTCGAGCACGAACAGCCCGCCGCCCGGGAGGGCGTGGAACCCGAAGTACTGATCGCACATGTGGTCGCCCTCGGAGTACACCCCCGGCAGGAAGGGCCGCTTGATGAAAAGGAGGCGGTCGAAGTTGAGCAGCGGGTTGGCAAACGCGATCCGACGGCGCAGCGCGTCGACCTCGGCGAAGACCGCCTCCCGGCGGGGGCGATCGTCGGGCGACGCGCCGTCGGCCAGGGCCTGCAGGCGGGTCAGCTCCTCGGCCCCCTCGGCGAGGTCGGGCGCGCCGTCCCGCGAGCGAAGGTGTTCCAGCAGCGCCCGGGTGCGCCGGAGGATCACGTCGAGGGCGTCGCGATCCGCGGGCAGAACGGTGGCCTCCGGCCGGTAGGCCTGCGTGACGAAGTGCGAGCCCGCGCCCTGGTTGCGGAAGAACGCGATCTCGCGCTCCAACTCGTCGAAGGGGCTCAGCGGGGGCTCGGGGACGGCCTTCGGCAGGCCCTCGGCCATCTCGATCCACGCGTCGCACCAGTCGGCATGGTCGCACCCGAACCCGTCGGGCGTCGTGCCGACCTCCAAGCACAGGACCTTCACGCCCTCGAGCGGCAGGTCGATCGTCACCGGCGCGTCCGGCCCGCGCAGCACCGTGCTCCAGAGGAGCCGCCCGTCGCCCAGGACCCGGAACTCGACGCTGCCCTGGTCCTCCATCTCGTCATCCACGCCGCACACGGCGTGGAAGCGGAGGCCCCGGCCGGCCAGCTCGATCCAGAAGGCCCCGGGCGGGTGCGTGCCGATCCCCCGCGCGTACTCCCGCCCGGCCATCCGCAAGGGGTTCCCGCCGACCGAGCGCCGCGCCAGCGTCCGCTGCCAACCACACCGCGAGAGGCTGACGTCCAACTCGTCGATCCAGGCCACCGGGCCCGCGACCGTCGGCGCGGAGACGACGAGGGTCGCGAGGGTTGCGGCGATGCAGCGGAGGGTCATCCCGGGGGGTGCTCCTTGTCGGGTGGCAGGGGTAGTTCGGGAGCGCGCGGGCATGGACCTCGTTGGGGGCACGGCAGGATAACCACGGGACACACGGAACACACGGCAGGGGACGCAACGGCGACGTTCACCACGAAGACGCAAAGAGCACGAAGCAGCACGAAGACGTCATCGGGAGGCGAGGCGCGATGGTCTGCATGCTGGTTGCGCTGTCGGTGGTCGTGCTCGCGGTGTGTGCACGCGGCGAGGAGGCGGTTCCGCCGGCGCAAGCGGGGACGCACTACCCGCTGCTGCGGGCGACGGCGGACGCTTCCGAGCTGTCGCTGTCGTTCCTGCAGCCCCGGTTCAGGGAGGTCGAGGCGTGGAAGCGGCAGGGACGGCGGCAGGTGCGGGAGCTGCTGCACTACGACCCGCCCCACTGCGCCCCGAACGCGGAGGTCGTCGAGCGGGTGGACTGCGGGGCGTACATCCGCGAGAAGCTCTACTTCAACACGACCCCCGACCTCCGTGTGCCGGCGTACCTGCTGCTGCCCAAGGGCGAGCCCCGACGGCGGCCCGCGATCGTGGCCCTGCACGACCACGGCGGCTTCTATGTGTGGGGCAAAGAGAAGGTCATCGCGACGGAGGGTGAAAACCCGGTCCTGGCGGAGTTCAAGCGGACGTACTACGCCGACCGCAGCTGGGGCTCGGAGCTGGCGAAGCGCGGCTATGTGGTCATCGCCATCGACATGTTCTACTGGGGCGAGCGGCGGATGCAGTTCCCCGAGGACCCGCCCGTCTGGCGGGCGCGGGAGGCGATGACGGCGGAGGACGTGGCCGCCTTCAACCGGCGTTCGGGGGAGAAGACGTGGCTGATGGGCACGGGGCTGTTCGAGGCGGGGATCAGCTGGGCGGGGGTGATGTTCACCGACGACATCCGCACCGTGGACTACCTCGTGACGCGGCCCGAGGTCGATCCGGAGCGCATCGGGTGCTGCGGCCTGTCGGTGGGCGGCTTCCGCTCGGCGCACCTGGCGGGGCTGGACCCGCGGATCAAGGCCGCGGTCGTGGTGGGCTGGATGAGCACTTACGGGGACATGCTGCAGAACCACCTGACCAGCATCGGGCCGATGAAGATAGTCCCGGGTCTGTATGAGTACATGGACCTGCCGGATGTGGTGTCGATGAACTGTCCCGGCGGGCTGATGATCATCAACGGGACGCAGGATGCCCTTTTCCCGATGGACGGCGTGAACGCGGCCTTCGAGAAGGTCGCGAAGGTCTATGCGAAGGCGGGTGTTCCGGAGAAGTTCGAGGGGGTGCTCTACGACGGTCCGCACGAGTTCAACGCCGAGATGCAGGACAGGGCGTACGCCTGGCTCGATCGTTGGCTGAAGGAGGAGGAGTGACGTGACGGCAGTGCTTCTGATCCTCGTATCGGGCCTGGGCCTCGCGCAGGCGCGGCGGGAGGCCGGCGCGATCGACCCGCAGGCGATCCAGCACGAGCAGGGCTTCTGCTACACCGTGGCGGTGCAGACGCCCGACCGGCCGGACAGCATGGCGGGTCAGGCCTCGAGCCTGCGGCTGCTCGAGGACGGCCGGGAGCTCGGGCCCGCTCACTCGATGCACCAGGCGATCCGCGACACCGGCGGCGGCGCGTACTCCCACTGGTCGGGGGCCCCCGATGGGCCGCAGCAGCTCTTCTTCTCGGCCTCGGACAACTCGGACCCGCGCGCCAACGAGCGGAAGTACGAATGGGCCGTCGTGTACGACGCCGCCGGGAAGGCCGTGCCGCCCACGACGGCCGTCCCGCTCACCTCACCGTGCCGGTTGGCGGCGACGCCGGACCGGCCGGCGACCCGCGACCGGCACACCTGCCTGCTGGCGGACTTCGATGCGCCCGACAGCAACGACGCCGCCTTCGCGCGGGTCGAGCGGCGTGAGGTGGGCGTCGGGAGCCAACCGGACGCGCCGGGGCGGTTCGGCGGCGGCGTGTCGGTGACCGGGGTGGAGGGCTGCGTGATGTACCCGGGGCTGGACAACTACGACCCGCGACGCGGGACCGCCGAGTTCTGGGCCCAGTCCCGCAGCGAGGGGGGCATCTGGGCCGACGGCAAGGAGCACTGGCTGCTGGTGCTGTACCCCGAGCGGGCCGGGACCTCGGCGCGGTACGGGATGAGCCCGTACTTCGTCGCCCTGCGCAAGACCTCGGACAACCTGCTCGAGCTGCGGATCATCAGCACCTCCGCTCCGGCCTACTCGGCGGCAGTCAGCCTGCGGAGCGGGCGGAGCTGGACGGTGAGCGTGCCCGCCGAGGGGCTGGCGGCGGAGGCGTGGCACCATCTGCTGGTCTCGTGGGACCTCACCGGCGCGGGGCGGCTGTGGCTGCTGGCGGACGGCGAGGGCGCAACCGCGGACCTGAGCCTCCCGGCGAACCGCCCGGCGCCCAACCCGGGCGGCCTGATCCTCCTGGGCGGCTTCTGGGGCCTGCCGGGCGACGGGGTCGAGACCTCGGACTGCAACCTCGACGACTTCCGCGTGCAGGCCTGCACGGCAGAACCGCGTCTCGAGGGCGCCGCCGGGGAGCCTCCGCCGGCGCTCGAGGAGGCGCGCCTGATGGCCGAGGAGGACCTGGCCCGGGCGATGCTGGACCAGCTGCTGAGGCTGCAGTTCCACGGCGGCCTCTCAGCGGGCTACCACTGGCCCACCTACACCCCCTCGGGCTGGAGCCTGGTCGGCCGGGGGGTGGACATGTGGTTCGCGCACTCGGCCGAGGCGGGTCAGGCGCTGCTGCGGGGCTGGCTGCTGTGGGGGGACGACCGGTACCTCGACGGCGCCATCGAGGCGGCCGACATGTTCTGCCGCACTCAGATGGAAAACGGCAGCTGGGCGTACCACTACACCTACAGCCGCGGGGAGTTCCAGCGCTGGGGCGATCACGCCTACATTGCCCAGGCGATGCAGAGCAACCAGATCCGCTTCCTGTGCCTCATGAGCAAGCGGCTGGGCTACGAGCGCTACGAGCAGGCGATCCGCAGGGCAGGCGACTGGATGGCCTCCATTCAGTTCCCCAGCGGCGCCTGGGGCTGGGAGGCGTACCCGCTGGGGCAGACCGGGCCCTACGGGCACCCCGCGCTGAACGACGCGGTGACGCCTCAGGCGATGCACGACCTGTTCGTCATCTGGTGCGCGACCGGCGACGAGAAGTACCGCGCGCCGATCCTGCGCGGCGCCGACTGGGTCATCGAGGCGCAGGCCGACGCGCCCACCTACGGCTGGGCGGACCAGTACAACGAGCAGAACGAGTTCATCTGGATGCGGAACTTCGAGCCGCCCGCCGTCTCCATGCAGGCGATCAGCTCGGCCACGTGGGGGCTGTGCCTGGCTTACGACCTCTCGGGCGACGCGAAGTACCTTGAGCCGCTGCGCAAGGCGCTGCAATGGCTGGACAGCGTGCCGGAGGATCAGCGCGGGTGGCTGTGGTACGATCCGGCCACGAACGTACCGGTCGTGGCGTACCATAACGAGATGCTCCCGGTGACCGATCCGAAGGCCATCGCGGAGATGATCCCCCGATTGGACGCGCACTACGGGACGAAGTACCCCTGGCAGGCGGACCGGATCCGCGAGGAGCTGCGGCGGCGGGAGAACGGGCCGATCTACGTCGACTGGCGGGGAGTGCGGGCGCAGCGCGACTTCGCGCAGACGCCCATACCGGCGGAGTTCGGCGCGGTGTTTCAGGCCGACACAGCCAAGGGCGCGCGGGAGCAGCTCGCGGCCTGGGCCGAGGGCAAGCCCCTCGGCGGCATCCTGGGCGGGAGCGCGTCGTACGGCCGCACCTTCGAGGTCGGCAACGCCATCAGCTACTGCGAACGACTGCTCACCGATGCGGAGAATGCCCGCGTTGCCCTCGGCGACCTGCCCGCCGCCAGCCTCCCACGCTACTGGCGCGGCGGCAGCAACAACTGGGTCTACATGGAGCCGGGGCGGAACTACTACGGCGACGGCGGGGACCCAGGACCGTAACCGCGACGGCGGACCACCGGGCCTACAGAAACCAGACGATGTAGCGGCGGACCCACTCCCCGGCGAGGAGGCCGACGAGGCTCCAGATCCCGATCGAGAAGAAGTGCCCCAGCGTGAAGGCCATGAAGCCGCGGGCGGCGCGGCGGTAGGTTCTGACGCCGCCGAGGCGCAAGGTGAGGGTCTTCGCGCCCCACAGGACCAGGGCCGCGAACCACATGTAGGGGCCCTGGTGGCAGAACGCCAAGGCGTAGCCGCCGGGGTGGAAGGGGAAGCGCAGCCAGACGCGGCGGCCCAGCACCATCCCCAGGACCATCAGCATCCCGAAGGCCGTGTAGGCGATCTTCTGCAGGTTCGGCTTCTCGGGCTGGTCCATCCACTGGGACACCGAGCGGAACTGCCCGAGAACCTCCTGGGTCATCTGACCGCCCTCGATGCCGCCAGGGCTGGAGAGCACGAGCCCGCCGAACTCGTAGAAGGTGGAGAGGTTCACCAGGAAGGCGAGCAAGATGCCGAAGACCAGGGCGCCCAGAACGACCCGCGCGATTGTGCGGCGGCTGCCCCCCAGGCGCTTCGCGGCGACGTAGGACTCCTGCCCCGTGGCGGTGATCGCCTGGTTCACGCTGCGCTGGAGCCAGGAGAACATCGTGAGCAGCGTGAAGGAACGCGAGTCGCCGAGCGTCACGAAGGCGGAGCTGCCCAGGATGTTCACCATCGTCTGCCGCTGCATGTACAGCGGGTAGCCCCAGACGATGGGGAAGCCCATCTCGGCGCGGTTGCGGCAGTAGACGATCAGCACCAGGAACATGATGCCGAAGTACATCAGCGAGGCCCACCACGCCACACCGAAGACGACGGGCATCGTCACGACGACGCCCAGCCCCACGACGGCGAGGAGCAGCATGACCCGGAAGGAGAGCGGCTCATCGTGGTCGTCGATCTCCGCGCCGCCGCCGAAGGCCTTCCGGACCACCTCCGTCAGCCGCACGCGCCCCTGGTAGATGAAGTACAGCCCCAGCAGCACGAACCCGCCCATTGCCTGATGGGTCACGAAGGGGAAGCCGGCGGGCATGTAGCCGCCCATCCGCGCGAAGGGGCGCACGAGCCAGCTCAGCAAGGTGAAGAACCAGATCGAGAACAGCACGTCCGAGGGCACCATGTATCCGATGCCGAGGATCTCGGGCTTGTAGAAGATCTGCAGGCCGGCCATTTCGTTCCACGGCGCCTCGGTGAACAGGGCGCCGAGAGGGTAGTTGATCCCGAGCGCCGGGACGGCCGGGTTGAAGACGTGCAGCGCGTTGAGCACGTTGTACAGCACCGCCAGCGAGAAGCCGACCCACATGACGGGATCGCGGAAGAAGCTGACCGCCGCGACAAGGCCGCGCTCGGGCCGGATCATCTCCACCGAGAGGTTCGACACCGGGAAGGTGAGGTGCTCGTCGTCCTCCCAGGTCCGCCGGAAGAGCATCACCAGGCAGAACGCCGCGATGAAGTAGGCGCTCAGGTACGCGCTCCAGAGGAGGAAGGGCACGAGCCAGTAACGCCAGGGGACGAGCGTCGGCCCCGCGAAGAAGCGCACGATCCCGGCGAGCGTCGGCCCGACCACCGGCACACCGCCGAGGCCCAGCGTGGGCACGTCCACGTCCGCGCCCTCCCAGAAGACGCGGGCGACCTCGGGATCGGTCGGGGCCCACTGGGCGGGGATGTGGTTCGCCATCTCCGCGAGGTGATCGGTCGGCAGGCCGAAGTACTGCGTCACCATGAGGCAGGGCATCACCTGGCGGAACAGACCGACGCCGGGCATCGCCGACGTGATCGCGAGGAACACGAACACGACGAGGGTCTCCCCGCCGGTGAGCGACAGCCGCCGGCACAGGCGCGCGACCGCGGGGAGCCGGCCGGCCTGCTCCAGCCGCCCGGCGAAGCGCGCCAACAGCGCCCCCACCGACAACAGTAGCAGCAGCCCGAGGATCGAGGCGATCGGCGGCGTGCTCTCGGAGACCTGGCTGGTCAGCGTGACCAGCTCGGCCTGCCGCGTCCAGGCGCTCACCAGCAACGCCAGGATGACGGCGATCGCCAAGGCCCGCACCGTCGCCCAGCGGTAGGGGGCGGGCTCGGCGGCGTCTGCGTGGGCAGGCGCGACGGGGGCCTGTACGGGGGCCGGCTGGGGCATGCCCGGGCTCCGCGGTGAAGTCAGACGGCAACCACGGTGAGTTCCGTTCCGCCGCCGGACACACCTGCCGAGGACATCAGCGGGCGTCCTTGACCATCGGGACGTTGGGCGGCAGATCGGCGGCGACGTTCAGGAGGCGGACTCCCGCCTCCCCCGGATCGCACGCGCTGCCGATGAAGACCGCCGCCTCAGTGATGTTCGGGTCGCGGACGCTCAAGCCCTCCACCTCGATGCCCGTGCAGTTGTCCAGATACAGGCTGCAATCCACCGGGAACCACTCCGGGTGATTCCACGTGTTGCGCCGACCCGGCTCGCTCTCCACCACGTTGCCCGCCAGGCGCGCGCCCGCTACGCCGACGAGCTGAATCGCCATCTTGCGCGCATCGATGAAGCGGTTGTCCAGGATCTGCAGTCCGCTGTAGTTGCGGAACTGGGAGCCGTCGCCGACCTGGATGACCGAAGCGAGCCCGGCGTTGGTGACGTTCCGGAAGACGTTGCCGCGGATGGTGACGTCGCGGGGGATGACCCCCTCGGCCCACGCCGTGCCCCCGTACCCCAGGATGATCCCGTAGCCCTCCGCGTTCTCGAAGGTGTTGCCCTCGATGACGCCGCCGCGGGCCTGGATCAGCAGGCAGCGACTCCGGTTCTGCCCGAAGTAGTTGTGCGCGATCCGGAAGCTCGGCGCGGCCAGCGACGCCGGGTACAGGTAGTCCACGGCCGGGTCATACCCGACCGCGGCAAGGGGCTGGGCCAGCTGCACGCGCAGGCTGCTGCCGTCGGCGGCAGGCGTCGCCTCACGGACCTCCACCTGCCCCTTGATGCGGCTGACGGTGGGATCCATGACCTCCAGCACATCCCCCGCGCGCACGTCCACGTCCGCCAGGAGTGTCACCTCGGCGGGACCCTCCACGCGGACATGCTGCCCCGCGAAGGCCGGGCAGTGCAGGTTGATGCAGTCGTCGCCCTGGCCCATGAAGTAGCAGTTCCGGATGGTGACGCCGCCGCGGGCGCCGTGGCAGAAGAGCGCGTCCGCGTTTGAGGCGAGCATGCGATTGGAGCCGGCCGGAGCCGTGTCGGCATAGCCGTCGATCTGCGCGCCGTCGGTCTCCCACAAGCCCAGTCCGCACGTCGGCGAGGCATGAACGCCGACGTCCTTCACGTAGAAGCCCCGCGTGCGCGCGCCCGTGAGGGCCTGCTGGGCGATCCGCCGGCCGACGTAGATGAACTCCTCCCCCGGCTGAAGGTGCCCCTTCAGCGCCTGGGGGTCCGCCCGCAATCGCCACGTCGCGGCGTCGACGGGCTCGACCGCCGTGATCATCAGCGGGCCGATCACCGGCCAGCGGTACGCTCCGTCGGCGGAGCGCGCCATGCGATAGCCGCCGTGCCAACCGGGCGGAATGCGCTCGTTGATGGCCTGGGGCGTCGGGTAGCCCTCGTCGAGCGTCAGGAGGAACCAGCCCTCCTCGGCGTTCAGTTCCGTCACGCGGCCCTGGGTGAACGGCAGCGGGTTGTAGTCGATGGACAGGTCGCGGACCATGATCTGCTCGCCGCCGCGCACGCACAGGCCGCCCAGGGCCGGGTCGGCCATCACCAGCGCCGTATCCATCCCCTGGCCCCTGATCAGCAGGTTCCGGGCGTCGACCACGTTGAGGATCGCCAGCGTGTCCGACCCGAGGTCCGGCGCCGGCCGGAACAGATAGCGGCCGCGGCTGCCGAAGACCACTTCCGCCGGGCTCTCCTCCGCCACGGCGGCGCGCAGGGCGGAGTAGAAGGCCAACGTGCAGTCCGTCACGCCGTCGGCGACCGCGCCGTAGTCCTCGACCGTGATCGTGCGGCGGTCCCCGGCGGGGAAGGGAACCTCGAAGCCAAACGTCTCGCCCGCCAGGGGCACAGGGGGCGGAGCCTCGGTGGTCCGCAAGGCCTGACGAGCCTGCAGGGGATAGATGGTCTGCGGGTAGGCCACGGGCTCCTCCGTCGCCGGATCGGCGGCACCGATTCCCGGCCCCACCAGCGCCCCGAGGGCAATGGTCATCCACAGACGCTCCGTCATCGACCGCCGCATCGCGGGGTCCCTCCGTCAGCTTTCGCTCCGGGTCGTGCCGAGGGAGTTCTCGGTGAGGGCCGACAACGGGCCAAGCCGCCGGTTGACCATGCCGCGGAAGCAGTGCGGCAGGTGGTCGGCATGGCCCCGATGCACCAGAACGCACTCGACGCACCTGCCGTGGTACGCGCAGTTGCCGGGACAGCTGCAGTAGTCCTCGCCGGAGTTCAGGACCTCCGCCAGGAACTGCTCCTGAAGGCGGCGCGCCTCCGCCACGTCGCCGCGACGGAAGAGCTCCATCGCCCGCTGCTCAAGCGGGTGGTCGTCGATCATGGCTTCGCCCCCCCCGAGTAGCTGCGCTACAACTCGATGATCGCCGGGCGGTCGCCGATGCTCAGGGCGGCCTCGGCGATGCGGGTCGCCTCAATGCCCTCCTTCGCGCCGGTCACGGGCGCTTCGCCGGTACGGCAGCAGTGCAGGAAGTGGGCCATCTGCTTGCGGAACCAGTCGCCGCCTCCGTCGGCCTCGAACTCCACCAGGTGCTCGCCGTCCGCCAGGTTGACCTTGAGCTGATTCCCGCCGGGGAACATGATCGAGCCCAGCGGGCCGAGCACGTCGTGGGCCGAGTCCGCCGGCACGCCATAGCCGAAGCCCGGCAAGCCCCACGACCAGCAGACGATCTGCTGATCGCCGCTCGCGAAGTTGATGATCACCGTGCCCGTGTCCCAGGCGGTGGTCTCGGCCTTCAGCCGGCGGATGTCGGTGACGACGTTCGCGGCTTCGCCGAAGATGAAGCGCGCCCAGTCGTAGCTGTGCACGGCGCCGTCGATGAACGGTCCGCCGCCGATCTCGCGGTCGAAGAACCAGGGCGTCGGCGCGCCCGACCCGCCGCTCAGCGAGCGCCAGACGACCGGGCGCCCGACCATCCCGGACTGGATGATCTCACGCAGCTTCAGCCACTCGTTGCAGAAGTGCCGCACGAAGGCGATCTGCAGCACCACACCCGCCTCCTGACACGCCCGATCCATCGCCTCGCAGTCCGCGACCGTCATCGCCATCGGCTTCTCGCAGAGGATGTGCTTTCCCGCGGCGGCGGCGTCGAGGACCGCCTGCTTGTGGTAGCCCGTGGGGGTGCAGATGACAACCGCGCCGACATCCTCCCGCGCGAGCAGCTCGTGATGGTCGGTCGTCCAGGCAGGCGTGCCGTACTTCTCGCAGTGCGCCTTCGCGGCGTCGGCGTTCACGTCCATTGCGCAGGCGATGAAGGCCTCGTCGTTCCCGACGAGGTGAGGCGCGTGGGCGTTGTGGATGCCCCCACAGCCGATGAAACCGATCCCCAGCTTCGACATGGCGTCAAGTCCTTTCGGGAGGGAGTTCCGAGAGCTCCGAGCGGGGTTCGCGAGGAGGCGGGGGGAGGCCTTCTCAGGCCCCCCCCCGGCCCCTCTCCCAGGGGGAGCAGGGAACGGCACGGCGGCCGCGGCGGATGGGGGTCGTGCGTCTGTGGGACGCTCCTACGACATGGCGGCGCGCACCGCCTCAGGGCGCAGCGCGCGCCGGTAGATGCGCACCTCGTCGATGACGCCCCCGAAGGCACCGCCGTGGCAGCTCGGATACTCGAAGTTGCCGATCATCACCGGGTATGGGTTGGGGTTCGGCCGGCCGGGTCGAGGCGTCTCACCGTGGAGTTCCCCATCCACGTAGAGTCGCAGCGTCTGCCCGTCCCAGGTGCCGACGAGATGGTGCCACGCGCCGGCGGTCAGGGGAGCCTTGCTCGACACGCGCGGCTCCCAGGTGACGGCCGGGGTCCCGACGTGCACGAAGAAGGAGACTCGGCCCCCCTCCGCGGCCTTGTCGATCCGCAGCAGGTACTCGTCGTTCTTGGCGATGATGATGCGCGACTGGTCGGAGCTCGGCCCGGGCAGTACCCACGCCTCGAGGGTGAGGGCCTGGTCGAGGTTCAGACTGCGGCGGGACGAGGTGCGCACCGCGGACTCGGGCTCCGCGAACCGCAAACCCCGGCCGCGGTGGCCCGCCACCCACTCCACGTCGATGGTTCGGGCCCGCTGATCGAGTCCGGACGCGTCCTCGAGGAGGCGTCCCTCGCCCTCCTCGAAGGCGAAGCGTGCTACGAGGCCGTCGTCGGCCGTCGGAGAGGTCAGCGCACACAGCAGCGCCCACGCGTGCATGGCCTGTCACCTCCATTGGAGCGTGGATGGGAAGGCCACCGCCAACAGTGGACGGTCCATGCGCCCTCTCACGCCCCCAGGTCAGCCCAGGGCCGCCAGCAGCGCGCGGCGCATCGTCTCCACCGGCGCCTCGATGCCCGTCCAGATCTCGAACGCGATGGCGCCCTGGTGGACGAGCATTCCGGTGCCGTCCAGCGCCTCGGCGCCGGCGGCGCGGGCGGCTCTGAGGAGGCAGGTCTCGCGGGGGTTGTAGGTCAGGTCGCAGACGAGCTGGCCCGGTCGAAGCCAGTCGACGGGGACGACGGGGGGAACCTCCACATTCGGGTGCATCCCCACGCTGGTGGAGTCGATGACCAGGTCGGAGCGCAAGACCGTCTCCCGCGCGGCGGGGGAGGCGAGGTCGACGACGCCGACGGGGCGGCCCGTGTGCTCGGTCACCAGGGCCGCCACCTCCTCCGCCTTCTCCGGACGTCGCGCGGCGAGGGTCAGCTCGGCCACGCCGGCCGAGACGAGGGCGTGCGCCACGGCGCGCGCCGAGCCGCCGGCGCCGATGAGTGTGACCACCTTCCCCGGCAACGTGGCGCCGGTCTCCTCCACGGAGCGCACGAAGCCCGGCCCGTCGGTGCTGTGGCCCCTCAGGCGGCCCTCGACGTTGTGGATCGTGTTCACCGATCCCAGCGCGCGCGCGGCCGGATCGAGCTCATCCACCAGCTCCGCCGCCGCCTGCTTGTGGGGGATGGTGACGTTCAGCCCGACCAGGCCCAGCGCCACGAGGCCCCGGATCGCCTCCGCGAGGCGCTGGGGCTCGACGCGGTAGGCCACGTAGGCCCAGTCGAGGCCCAGCTGCGCGAAAGCGGCGTTGTGCATCGGGGGCGAGAGGCTGTGCTCGACCGGAAAGCCGATCACGCCGACGAGCTTGGTGGTGCCGCGCAAGGTGACGGCGCCCACGGGCTCACCTCCAGGGGCACGCGAACAGCCCCCGCCGCTTGAGCAGCCAGAAGATGACCGCCTCCGCGGCGCGGACGAACTTGGTGCCGAAGAACTCGTCGCGCGAGACGGGCTTGACCAGAATGGAGCGCGCCCCGATCATGTTCCCGCCGGCGACGTCGGTGATGAGTTGATCGCCGATGACGACCGTCTCGTCCGGCGCGAGGCCCATCTGCGCCGCCACACGCTTGAGGCCCCACGGCTTCGACGCGAAGCCGACCCCCTCGATGCCCAGCCGCTCCTTCAGCGTCTCCAGCCGCTTCATCTTCGAGGTGTTCGAGACGATGCAGACGCGGAAGCTCTGCTTCGCGGCCTGGAGCCACGCGCCCATGTCCTCGGGTACCTCCAGCGAGCGCCAGGGGGTGATCGTGTTGTCGAGGTCCAGCAGCAGCGTCTTCACGCCCCGAGCGCGGAGCGCGTCGAGGTCGATCTGTGACAGACGTTCGATGGCCTCGGTGGGCACGAACCGCTCGAGCAAGCCGTGCTACCCTCCCCGGATGGCGCGAATGGCCTTCAGGTGCTCCGCATAGGTGCGGGTGAACTTGTGCGAGCCGTCGGGCCTCGCGACGTAGAAGAGGTAGTCCGTCTTCGCCGGGCGCAGCGCCGCGCGGACCGAGGCCTCGCCCGGGTTGCAGATCGGATGGGGCGGCAGGCCCTGGTGCCGGTAGGTGTTGAAGGGCGAGTCGACCTTCAGGTCCTCGAGGGTCACCCGCTCCTTGTGCCCGCCGAGCGCGTAGAGGACCGTTGCGTCGACTTGCAGCCGCATCCCCCGCTTCAGCCGGTTGTGGATGACGCTCGAGATCAGCGGTCGGTCCTTGTCCACCCGCGCCTCGCGCTCAATCATCGAGGCGATGGTGACGACCTCGTGCAGCGAGTCGTGGGTGCGCACGAGGTCGGGCCCCAGACCCTCGATGACCCGCGTGCGGAAGGCCTCCGCCATCTCGTCCACCAGCACCGCAGGCTCAGTTCCGTACTCGAACACGTAGGTGGCTGGGAAGAGGTAGCCCTCCACCGACTGCGCGCTGAGCGAGCGGCCGGTGGGCAGGGGGATTCCCGATACGTTGGCTGGGACGGCGACCGCCAGGAAGTCCTGGGCTGCACATAGCCCCGTCTCGTCCAGCCGCGCCGCGATCTGCTCGACGGTGAAGCCCTCCGGGAAGGTGACCTTCGCCGTCGCCTGCTGTCCGGACGCGATCACCTCGGCGATCTCGCGGGCGGGCATCGTGGGCGCGAGGCGATAGTAGCCCGCTTGCAGGTCTCCGGCCAGGCCCCACCAGTGTATGCCGACCTGGAAGGCGAACCCGCTGCGGACCAAGCCCTCGTGCTCCAGGCGAGACCCGATGTCGTAGGCACCGGAGG
>Ga0194126_10004206_pt1 | contig 22126 bp, 17 predicted proteins | sample TA2KigC150mmetaG_FD_148641 | JGI IMG/M metagenome (GOLD analysis project Ga0194126, IMG submission 148641) | Freshwater microbial communities from Lake Tanganyika, Tanzania - TA2015035 Kigoma Deep Cast 150m | ecosystem: Environmental > Aquatic > Freshwater > Lake | place: Tanzania: Lake... | reverse complement strand
CCGATCTCCACTTCCCCGCCCAAATTCGCTCCTGGTCCAATATGCGCAAAGCTGCCGATATAATTGTGATGATCGACTGTACAACCGGTATTCAGGATGACGGCTTCTCCAATGGTCGTGGCCGTATTCACGACGACTCCCCCGCAGATCATACTGCCGGCTCCGATTCGCACATCGGGAGCGACAATGGATTTAGGATGTTGAGCAATCGAGAAATCATCACCATCCTGCTGGAGCATCTTAAAAATTCTTTGACGAGTTTTATTTTCGCCTATTGCCACAATAGCCGTATCATGGCGGATATTCTTGCAGTCGGCGATTCTTCCCAAAACCGGCGCCCCAAGAATTACTTGCCCAAGTAAATCCCGGCAATCATCCAAAAAACCTGCGAGAATAACGCCTGACCCTTCATCTGCCATGCGCAGCAAAATATCTGCCACTACCTGGCCATGGCCGCCGGCCCCAATGATAAGAACCTGCACACCCCTCATCCTCGACAGGATCCCATAAACTCTTCCATGGTCGCTTGGCCCGGCTGGGTTATGCCTTCCCGCTTCAAAACCTTCTGGATAGTGAGGCCGATGATTCTCAGATCCAGCCGAAGCGACTGATTGTCCACATACCAGACGTCGAGCCTAAACTTTTCATCCCAGGTAATGGTATTTCTGCCGTTTACCTGGGCCCAACCGGTAATTCCGGGTTTTACCTCATGACGACGCATCTGCTCTGAAGTGTACCGGGCGAGATACTGCAATAGCAATGGCCGCGGTCCGACAATACTCATATCGCCGCATAGCACATTATATAATTCCGGTAGCTCATCTAAAGAAGTTGACCGGAGAAACGAGCCAAATCTGGTCAATCTTTCAGAATCAGGAAGGAGATAGCCATTGGCATCCCGGGCGTTAGTCATGGTCCGGAATTTATAAATCTTGAAAGGCTTACCTTGCAAGCCGGGCCTCAGCTGGTGGAAGAAGACACCTTTCCCCAAAGACAGGCGCAGCAGCAAAGCGATGGTCAGTATGGCCGGGGCGAAAAAGATGAAGGCCGGGATGGCAACTAGAAGATCAAAAGGCCTCTTATATGTTTCAAACCGCATGACGCGCCATACCCTTGATAAGCTCTAAGAATTGATCAGCATGTTTCCTGCGGTCGAAATGGGCGATGACATATTCTCTGGCAGCCCGCCCCATGGCCTTGGCTTCTTCCCTATTGCAGCTGAGCTTCCGGATCGCCTCGGCCAGTGCTAGATCATTGCCGGGAGGCACATAGATTCCTCCCTCCGCCTCCTCGATAACCTTGCGAATCACCCCGTCAATTACCAGAATGGTAGCACGGCCGGCAGCCATATAGTCGAAAACCTTATTAGGGTAGGTGGTGCGAAACATCGAAATGTCTTGAAGGATGGCAATGCAGGCATCGCTGGCAGCCAGTGCTTCCGGCACGCGCGACTTTGGGATCGCTCCCGCAAAGGTAACATTGGAGAGGCCGAGATCATGTGCCATATTTTCGAGCTTCGACCGCTCTTTCCCGTCTCCCAGCAGGAGGACATGGATTTTCTTTTCATGCCGCAAACGCGCCGCCGCCCTCAATAACGTCGGGATATCGTTGGCCAGACCCAGCGCCCCGGCGTAGGTGACCAGAAATTTGTCGGCTGCCCCCCAGGAACTACGTAGCCCATCGCCTCGGGCGGCAGGGTCGAACATGCCGGTGTCGACCCCGTTAGGAATAAGGGTGATCTTATCCGGGGAAACGCCTTTCTGGACTAAATAATCTCGATAAGCTGGGGAGTTGACTATCAGGTGTGCGGCTTGGGCATACAAAAACCGCTCCAGTCCGCGAGAGAGCCAGATTAGCCCAGGGTTACGCAAAACTCTCATGCCAATGGCGAACTCCGGCCACAGGTCCCGAATCTCCAGCAGGAACGGCCTGCGGCGCACCTTCGATATCAGCCAAGCCGAGACCGCCTGGAAAATCGGCGGCGAGGTTCCCATCACCAGATCAATATCACCGGCACGAATGGAGGCTACTACGGACGTAAACATGAAACTGAAGAACGAAAAGACCCGCCAGATGAAATTACGGTGTAGCGACGGGTAGGTATAAGCGCGCCTTACTTTCACGCCATGAAGGTTTTGCTCGCTCACTATCCCCGATTTCTTAATAGTCTCCTTCCCAGTCAGGTAACTGAGGTTGCTAGCAATGATGGTAAACGCATGCCCTTTGTCCGCGCAATGCTTGGCGAATTCAAAATGCCGGGTGCCGCCTGGCTCATTGGGCCCCACAAAGGCTTGGTGAACCAAAAGAATCTTTACTTCTGGGTTAACCATGAGGACAAAACTCTTTGAAGATATTATCCACTTTTTTGTAGCCTCTGAGAAAATCCAGGCTGACCTTCTCATTTGGGCTAAATATGGACCAAAAGAGGCAAGACGCAGCTTCCACGGAGAGGGCGAGGGAGAGCGCCGGTTCACGATAATAATAGTAAGGAGAGCGCCAGCCCCGGGCCGAGGACGAATCACCCCTAACCAGCGATGCCTGCCATCCTGCCGCCGATACTCCCACTTGTACGAAAAAGGGACCGGCATTAGTATGAAGCGCTATCATCCCGCGGCTTGCATCCCATTCATGGGCCGCATCCAGGAGCAGCCAATGCAGTCTATAACTGTGCTTTTCCATACCGGTTAACCTATCAAACACCACCCATTTTTCACCGGGAAGTTGGAGAATGGACCGCCCATGGGATACAGGGTCTTTGAGCCGCCGGTAGCCATCATGCTCGCCTTCCCAATACTTGACATTCTCCTTATCCGCGGCCTCCCACCGCATTACTCGGCCCATCAGCCAGGGCAGCCAGAGGAACTTCCCCACGCGCTCCATTTGGTCGAGGCCATCCACGGTCACCGTGTTGTGACAGATCGTGTGCGCCAAAGAATTGTTCCAGGGGTTCGGAGCATTGTAACTGTAAGTTCCGGCATCCTGGGCGATATTTTGGCCGCGCCACCAGAAATCCGCATGTAGCATGTCCGCCTGCCCGGGTCGATGGCGGTAGGAGCCGCAGTGCACCAGGGCAAAGCTCTCGTCACCGCGCAGTGTGTAATACCCGCCACTTGGCGCCTGGAGGTCCTTCTTTTCCATCCGGGCCAGCGGCGCCTGCAGCGCCTCCGGCCCGAACATCCAGAGAAGCTCCTCATCCCACGGCCCCTCGGGGTAAAGCCGCGTTCGGTGGCAGAGGTAATGGCCGGCTTGCAAGAGAGCACGATAATCCTGGTAGTCGCAATTGCTCAAAGGCAGAACCAGCGCCCCGTCATTCTGCCCGAAATTCGGCAGACGGCCCGTGGCTTCATCCTGCAACTGATAGAGGAAATTAACGGCTTTTGCCACTCTATCGATCAGATTCGCACTGAAGGGCTTGTCGTTTAATTCTCCCAGGCGCAAAGCCCAAATATAATCATGCAGCATGACCCGCTGGTAATTCAATGAATACTGCGAAAAAGCGCCGTCATCGTAAATCAGTTCCTCGGCTTGTTTCTCCAAGAGCTCTTCCCCAATGTCCAGCCAATAGGAAGCACGTCTAAATTCTGGAAATAGCACTCCGATGGTCCAAAGCCCCAAGGACTCGCTAATGCCGTGGTTGTTCGTTTGGCTGAGAGCATAATCGATATTGGCCTCAATCCGGTGGCCGGAAATGGCGATCATCTGGGCCAGTTTTGCTACTCGCACCGCGCTCGTGGCCCTGGAGTGCAAAAATCCATACAACCCGAAACACCAAGCCATCACCCGGAAACTGATTTCTTGGCCGCACTTCCAGTTGATTCCGGCTTGAGGTCGATTGTTGGAGCGCCAATCCTCAACCAGTTTCCAGAAAACTTCGGCATACCGTTCATCGCCGCTTCGCCGGTAAGCCCGCACCAGGGTGTAGACAAAAGAAAAGCGGTTTAATTCCCAAATGAGCTTGATGTCTCCAAAGCCGAAGTCATCCAACTCGCTCCAATGCGCTTCCCTGGGTGCGGCCGTCCCCGAATAGGGATTGCGATGCCAATCGGGAGGAAGTCCCAGGTGCATCAAATCCTTGCCGAAAAACAAGAAGTTCCCTTTTGATATTTCCTGGGCCAACCTATTAGGGTCCTTCTCTCCGGAGTCCCAATGTTGAAAATAATCGGAGTGATTTCCAAGTTTTGGATAAAAGAAAAAGACAGGTCCTTGGTCTCGCCGGTATGTCCGATATTCCTCCGGGTTTTGCAGCAATGGTGAAGATTCTTCGATGGGGACATTTTCCCAATTCAGGATCGGTAACTTGTGGCGAATCCATCCCGAACTGCGCCGAACCTCATAAAGCAATCTAAAAGCTATCCATTGTATACCAAAATAGCGCAGAAGATTGCGTGCAGTTCTTAGTTTAGTAAAGATACTCATAGTAATTGGAGTTCAGGAGCGAGTCGTTCAATGCTAAAAATCATAATTCAAAAGCACCTGAACAATCCTCTCCGCTGCCTTCCCATCCCACAGGGGGATATCCTCACCTTTGTGCCAGTTACCGGCGAGGACCTCGTTAAACGCGGCGCCGATCCACGCCGGATCATTGCCGACGAGACGACTGGTGCCGAGGGTGAGGGTGATGGGCCGTTCAGTATTTTCTCGGAGGGTTAAACAAGGGACTTTCAAATAACTCGTTTCTTCCTGCATGCCGCCGGAATCGGTCAAAACGACTTTCGCACGAGCCATCAGGCAAAGATTGTGATGGTAGGGCAAAGGATCGATATACTTTAGTCCCGGGGCGCCGGACAGCATTCCCGTAAATCCATTGGTGTCAATGGCTTTTCTGGTTCTCGGATGCACCGGAAAGACCAGCGGTATCTTTTCACTCATTTGCAGCATGAGTTCGAGAATCCCTTTTAGAATCCGCGGGTCATCGACATTAGAAGGACGGTGCATCGTCACCAGGCCGTATTCGCCGTTTTTCAGCCCCAGTTCCCGTGGTAATCCCAGGCCCAGAGCCTGAGGGAGTTCCCGGACCAGGGTGTCGATCATCACATTGCCCACATAGTGGACCTTGCCGTTGGCGATACCCTCCCGCTTCAGATTCTCAATGCCGCTGGGTTCCGAAACCAGGAGCATCTCCGATAAAGTGTCGGTTACCACGCGGTTGATCTCCTCGGGCATGGACCGGTCAAAGCTTCTCAAGCCGGCTTCCACATGGACCACGGGAAGACCCAATTTAACCGCCGCCAGAGCGCAGGCCGCGGTGGAATTAACATCGCCAAAAACTACCGTCGCCGCCGCGCCTCGCTCCAGCAAATGGGCTTCGTATCGCTCCAAAATCCTGGCCGTTTGCACTCCATGCGTCCCGGAGCCCACCTCCAGGTGCACGTCCGGCTGGGGAATTCCCAATTGCTCAAAAAATACCTCGTTCATCCCCGGATCATAATGCTGTCCGGTATGCACAATGCGCCAGCTACAACCACTGATTTCCCGCTCTGTGCTTATTGCTTGGAGAGCCCAGATTACGGCGGCAAGCTTCATAAAATTCGGGCGAGCTCCGGCCACCAAGTCTATTACTTTTTCCATTTCGAACTTCCTTCGTCTTCAGATCGACCTTTTAGGGGCATCCAAGACTTCGGTTATTTCCAGCCTGCAGCTCAGCAACCGAGGCTAAACGGCAAGATATCGGCCATATTCGGCATCCAGCTGGATCACCCGGTTTTCTTTGGCGGCAGTGACCGCGGCAAAACTGGCCAAGGTTACATTGATCAGTTCCGTCAAAGGGATCAAGGGTAGGCCACCTTGGGAAACCCTTGCCACAAAACTGGCGAACTCCTCCGCGTGTCCTTTATCTTGGCGAAAGGTCCCAAATTTCCGAAACCCTTTAAACCCATAGCCCGTGGTTTTCCGAAAATTATCCATGCGGACGACTCTTCCTTCGCTGAAGATTTCCAGGGTTTCTTTGGGGTATTGCTTGGAACCGTTGGCGAAATAATCGACGTTGCCGATGGAGCCGTCCTCAAATTGCAGAATGATGGACATCTTATCTTCCTGTACCGCCACCCCCTTTCCCATTTGAAAGGCGGCAACCGAGACGATCCTGCTGCCGGTCAGATACACGAAGAGATCGATAAAGTGGCAGGCCTCGCCGATAATCCGGCCGCCCCCTTTTTGGGGGTCATGCACCCAGACATTTGGAGGAATAATTCCGGCGTTGGCGGTAAAATTCATGGCCAGGGGTTCCGAACGGCCCTTGAGAAGGGATTTCACTTTCTGAATATGAGAGGAAAAGCGGCGGTTGAAGCCGACCATTAATTGGGGAGCAAGTGAGGATTCATCGGCTCCCTTTATCCTCTGAACCAGTTCCACGATCGCTTGCAGGTCCTCCACGGAAAGGCACAGAGGTTTTTCTATGAAGGTGTGCTTACCGGCGCGGAGGGCCTGTTGCACCAGGGACGCGTGGGAATTATGCTGGGTCGTGATGAAAACCGTGTTTACTTCCGGGTCCTTCCAGATTGCTTCCGAATCAGTGGTGGCATTTTCAAAACCATATTTTTTGGCAAGATAAGCGGCCGCCGCACTGTTGCTTATGTCCGAAACATATTTCAAACGCGCAGTCGTCTTTGAAAGGGCCGGGGCTAAGGTCATTTTGGCGAAATTGCCGGCGCCGATCACGGCGGCCGTGCAGACGCCGGCGGGTCGGGAATTTGTTTGCACCACGACCGTGGTCTTGTTGAGGTCCACGGCGCCGGAATATTCGAGGATCACTCCCAGCGCCGACGAATCCTGGGTAATCTTCTTATATGCTTCCCTTGCTTCCTCAAAGGCAACCCGGTGAGTGATCATGGCCGAGACATCCAACCGGCCCGTCGCCATCATGCTCAACACCGCCTGGAAATTGCGGTTCTCAGTCCAGCGGACAAAACCTATTGGATAATCCTGCCCTTGCCGTTCATAGGCCTCGTCATACCGACCCGGCCCGTAGCTGCACGATACCTGAAAAGTCAGTTCTTTCTCGTAGAAATCGCTGCGTCGCAGGTTTAGCTCTACCACCCCTACCAGGATGATGCGACCTCTTTTGCGGCACATTCCCGCCGCTTGATGAACAATCTCGTCGGTTTTGGCGCTGGCGGTGATGATCACCCCGTCAACCCCCACCCCCTCGGTCCACGCTAGGGCCGCGGCCACAGAATCGCCGCTGCCCGGATTGCAAATCTCTGCGCCATAGGATCGGGCCAGGGCCAGACGATCATCGCTGAGATCAACCGCCAGGACCTCGCACCCGCTGGCCCGCAACAGCTGCACCGTCAGCAGGCCGATCAAGCCCGCGCCAAAGACGACAAATTTTTCCCCCAGGGTAGGATTGGCCAAGCGGATACCCTGCAAACCGATGGCGCCCAGCACGGTGAAGGTGGCTTGTTCGTCAGAGACATTATCGGGGATTTTGGCGCACAAATTCTTTGGCACAGACACAACTTCGGCATGCGGCCCGTTACTCACCACTCTATCGCCAACGGTGAATCCGCTAACTTTCGGCATTCTTGCTTCACCAGACCGGTTAGGATGGTCAACCGCGGCTCCCACCAAGGTTCTTTCATCCACAATGACGCCAACGTTGCAATATCCCAGGGGCAGGGGCTCGTCCAGACGTTTAAAGACTGCGTCAAGGGTGGGCATCAGGCCGTCGGTCTTGATCTTGTCCAAGACCTGCTTGACCTTGTCGGGTTGCTGGCGGGCCTTTTGCAGGAGATTGGCCTTGCCGAACTCCACCAGCATCCGCTCGGTGCCTATGGAAACCAAGGATCGGGTAGTGCGAATCAGGATTTGCCCCCGCCCCGGTTGGGGTACTGGGACCTCTTCGAGAGCTGTATTGCCGGTTTTCAGATTTTGAATGAGTTGTTTCATGGGGATTTTTTCGTTGGGTTACAGACATCTGCCGGACAGATGAAAAATTATTTATTTTGTTTTTGCAGGGAACATCAGGACATCTGAAACACCTTTTTAAAAAGCCTCTCTTTTTCAGCCCTGTTGGGATAGCTGATCAAGACCGCCCGGTACTTGCCTTTAAAGACAAAGAGACTGCCGGCGGCTGCGCCGATGATGCCGTGCCGTTTGATGACGGCGCAGATATCATCAAGGGAGCCGGCGCCGCCAAGCACCGTCATGGGTATGCTTATAACCTCTCGAATACGTTGGATCAGATTAAGGTCATACCCTTTCATGACCCCGTCCTGGTCGACGGAGTTGACCACGATTTCTCCGCAGCCGCTATTTTCCATAGCCATGGCAAATTCCCCGGGGGGTTTTCCGGTAGGTTTCATGCCATTATGGGTGCAGATTTCATATCCACCGGAAATCGAGCTTTTTCTGACATCAATCACCACCACCACGCTTTGATTTCCGACCCGCTCGGCGATCTCGGGGACAACCGCAGGATTTTCCACGGATATGGAGCTGAGAGCGATTTTTTCGACACCAAGGCCAAAGATCCGCTCCGCCTGTGCCCGGGTCTTAATGCCGCCCCCATAACACAAGGGCATGCGACATTCCACCGCCAAATTTTCAATCATTCTGTAGTCCGGTTCGCTTCCATGGGTGGTGGCGTCGATATCCAGGACAATCAGCTCATCAACCTCTTTCTCATTGAATATTTTGACAGCGTTGATGGGATCCCCCACATATTTGTGGTCCTTGAACCTTACCGTCTTGTAGAGCCCCCGTTTGTGCACCAGGAGACAGGGGATGATGCGAGGATATAACATGACTAGAGCCTTGCAAAATTGTGAAGTAGCCGAATACCGTTGGAATGACTTTTTTCCGGGTGAAATTGCACGCCGTAAACATTCTTCTTGTTCACGGCGCATGCATATCTCAAACCGTATTCCGCCGTCGCGATGGTTTCGGTTTCATCAGCGCAATCGAAATAGTAGGAGTGCAGGAAATAGAAACGTGATTCTTCGTTTAGGCCATTCAGCAAAGGGTTCTCTTGCATGGGTTTTATGGTGTTCCAACCCATGTGCGGCAGGCGGGTTTTGAAGGGAATTTTGGAGGCGTCAAAAAGTCTTACCTGGCCATCAATCCACCCCAGACCTGGCAACACGCCTTCGTCACTGGATTTCCCCAGAATCTGCATCCCCACGCAAATGCCCAAGACCGGTACCCCGTCCTGCAACACCAGCCTTTCCAGTTCCCCTTGTATTCCCGATTGATTGAGCAGCGTCATGGCATAGTCGAAGGCGCCAACCCCCGGGAGGATGAGCTTAGTGGCTCCGTTGAAGTCGCTTGGGAAGCGGGCGATTTTTGTTTGCACATTCAGGCGTTCATAGAGGTTGACGAAAGCCCGGATATTACCCAAGCCGTAATCGATTATGGTGATCATCTTTTAATTGATTTCTCCACGCCAAGAGCTTTGAGAATTTTCGCACCCACTACAAAGACCGACACTATGTTTTTGTAGTCCCAGTAGAATTTTTTCGGCATGGTGAAATAATGCCGCAACTCATCGACGCTGATGTTCAGTTTGGTGGCTATGTAACTAAATTCATCATCGATGGTTTCCGGATCATACGCAGGCTTTTTGAGCTTTTCCAGCGCCTCTTCCCGGGTCATTTGTCCGGTCAGGATCAAGCTGGAATATTGCACCCTGCGCGTGTCGAAACCGAACCGCTCCGGGAGCCAGAACCCTTCGTAAAATTTGGTGAAACGAGATTCAAAATGTTTTTGCGGATAGGGTTTCCAACCATATTCCCGTTGCAGAAATTGCATGGCTTCGGATTTGACATAGGGCACATAATTCAAAGGTTTGATGACCTTTACCCTTTTTATGTAACTCAGATAGATTTTATGCTTGAAAATGGAGCTGAAAGGATAGGTTTCCATTTTAATTGTGCCAAATTGCCTGATAATGTCCCAGATCTGGGGCATATCGGTGCCATAATACAACCACTCCATGGGATTGCGAACCCCTTCGGTGGAGACGTTTCCGCCGTTGAGGATATATCTGATGTTGTATTTCTCGGCAAAGTTGTACAGCGTGGCGATGAAGGCATGGTCCTGGGGGATATCAATATGAGGCACCCCGGATTTGAAATATGCCAGTTGAAAATCCCGCATCTCCTCCCAGTTGATGACCTCGGTGTATAAATCCAGGCCGAGCTTATCCACTAAAACTTGAATGTTGTTCACGGCAATTTCGGAGTTCCAGCCCCCGTCAACATGAAACACCAGAGGACGCAAACCGAACTCCTTAACGGCCAGGTGAAGCATGTACGAACTGTCCGCCCCGCCGCTGAGGCCGAGTATGGAATCGAATTCCTGGTCTTTGCCAAAAGACCTGATTCTGGCGGCAATGGCTTCAAGTTCCTTGCGGCTGCGCTCATCGGGATGCCAATTCGGCTTGACTTTCTCGTAAAAATCGTTGCAGTGATCACAACCTCCGTTTTTATCAAAGCTTATCCTGGAGTCAGAGGTGTCCATGACGCAGTTGCTGCAGATTTGATACGGTCGTTTCATCAACAATGTTCCTTGTAACTCGTTATGGGGCTGTCTTACGGCTCCCGCATGCGAATGAGCCGCGCCGGCACTCCGCCCACGATCGCATTGGGAAGAATGTCTTTAGTAACCACGCTGCCGGCCGCGACGACCGCACCCTCACCGATAGTAACCCCAGGGGTGATAATGCAGTTTGCCCCGATCCACACATCTTTTTGGATGGTCACGCGGCCGAAGTCATCGCCGGAAACGGGAAATCTCTCCCCGATCCTGGGAATACTGTGGTTTGCCGAAAGGATCTGGGTGCGGTAGCCGATCAAGGCCCTTTCGCCGATGAATACCCCGCCCATTGTCGTAATGAGCACGTCCTTGGAGATGTCCACTTCGTCCTCGACCACGAGATTCCGGCCCGGTATGATCCAGACACCCGGATAAATTATGACGCCTCTGCCGATCTTGGCCCCGGCCAGGCTCAAAAACCACTTTTTGAGAGCCAGGAAAATGGTGTAGCGCGGCAGCCCCAGGACCAGGGACATCAACGTTTCAAAGGATATCACCATGAATTGCTTAAGCGCCTTTGAGAACCTGGCCGACATAATCCAATTCCTGTTTCACTCTGCACTCAATATCCGGGTAATCGCCCAACCTCGTCCGGCCGCGTTCATCCTGGAGCCTTTCCAAATCGGGACCATCCATCAGGGCGCCAAGCTTTCCGGCAATATCCGCCGCCGAATCCCGATCCACGTACACCGCGGCCTCCCCGCAGATCGACCTCGCCCAGGGTTCATCGGAAACCAGCAGGGGTTTGCCGAAATACCAGGCCTCAATGATGTTGTTGCTGAAGCTTTCCAGTTTGCTAAGCAAAAAGACATAGTCGATCTGATCGTACAAACTGCCGAGCTGGTCTTTATGGACCGGACCGGTCACGAATACCAGGTCTTCGACCCGGTGTTCCCGGACCAGCTCGCAGAATTGCTTATGGAGTCTGGAGCCGTCCGGCGGGGCCGTCAAAATAAAGACAACTGGCCGCCCCTGGCGTTGCAGCTCCGCGGCCAGACCGGGTATCAACATGATGTTTTTGTTAAGGTGCCAGCCGCAGAGAAACAAACCCCGTTTCACCCTGCGGTCGCCGGGAATGTTGAGTTTAAAGGCGACCCGGTTATCGTTACAGCAAATCGATGGTTTGATGACCCGGGTTCGCACGAGGCCATAGAGGCGCCGTCCCCGCTCTTCCAGGGCCGCATTCTCGAACACCACCGCATCCGCTCGCTTCAGACCGAAAAGACGGTAACGGTCGACCAGCGCCTTCTTCAATCGGCTCAGGCCGCGGTAACCCGACCAGAAATCGATTTCAGGGAAGTACAAGTTTGAATCGGCTGAGCCCGATACTTGCGGCCAACGACGCGGGAACCAGGCATAACCGAAATAAGAATATACTATTTCTATTTTGTACTTCCTAAGGTAGTACCACCCTAAAAAGAGCTCAAAAAGAATGCGTTTCAAGGCATTTCGGGGAGCCACGATATAACGTTGCGCACCATTTTTCTTTAAATAAAGGTGCGGCTCGGAATTTTTTGCCACCAGATAATAGCAGGTAACATCTCCCAAAAGTTGTTTTTCCACTGCGTAAAGGAAATTAAGAGCGACGTTCTGCCCCCCACCTCCTTTAAGGGTCGAAAAATTAATCAAAAGTCTCACCGTCGTAACCTTTTAAGGATATCGCGCTGACAGCCCCTCACCAGTTCAATGACTTAAACTTATTAAACGGAATAGGGTGGACCAATACCGGATGGCTGTCGAATTCCCTGGCCAGGGCCGCTCTTCTTTCCCGCATTGAGCCGTTCTGCCCTTTATAGCTGATCACCGAGGCTTCGTAGTATTCGAAGGCCCTGAAAATTAGCTGCGCCCGCTGCCTCTGCTCCGTGGTTTCCGCCTTCTCCATTACCGTATTCAGCAGCTTGCGGCTGAGCTCCACTTCGTTGGATATCGATTTCATATAGCCATGTGACTGAAAGTCCAGCAGAATCCGTTTCTTAGAAAACCAGTTGGATTTAGGGACCGTCTGGGTCCAGAACTTCTCCCACAGATCGTAGTAATCCTTCAGGTATGGCGCCGCGGCAGGCCCCACCGCCTTTTCGTACCATTCCTGGAGCACGGCATCCACATCAAGCATGGGATCCCATTGGAGTTTCAGCGCCAGATAAAGTTTGGGCCCCTCTCCCCAGTTGGGATAGGCCTCACCATACATGGCTTGAATCCCCTGTTCCTGGGCGTACCTGTAGTAGCAGGCCATTATATGGAAATAGATCCGCGGGACGCAATACGGAGTCCCGTAGAGATAATCGTACCAGCCGACCGACGGGGATTTAGCGCGCCACTGTTGGTTCAGGTCCTTCTCTTCTGCTTCTGTGGCCGCATCCACCCAAATCAGGCGGTCTGAAGTGACGAACGGAATGAGCCGGGGGTGGACGGCGCCCCGGGGAGGCCGAGCCAGGCAGGCGTGCGCCAGGCAACCAAACCATTTGTCCGGATAGGTCTTTAAGACCCCTGCCACAACTGCATTGGCCCAGGGAAAGTACAGGTCCGAATAATCGGCATAACCCAGTCCATTCTTCTTGCCCGCGACCACTTTGAGGCAGAGGGGGCATTCGCAATAATTCTTACTGTCGTTTGCCCCCAGAGAAAAGCTGTCCTCCTCCGGATGCTCGGCAAAATAAGCGCAAATATTGCGCACCGCCTCATCCACGATCCCTTTGGCAGAAAAACAAGGCTGCCATTTATAGTTACCCGGGGGAGGCAAAAAGCGCTTTCCCGCCAAAATCGGAAAAAACTCGGGGTGACTCTCCACGTAACGTTGGGGAGGAAACAGGTTATCCAGGTTATGATGGAAATTAATCCTGCCATGCATACGATTTCTTCGCGCCCAGAGTTTCTGAACTCCGCCCCGCAAGCCGCTCAGCAGCCGCGAAGCGAAGACCGGTTCCTGCCTGATATCGACTGCCGGCAGGTGAATGGTGCTATGCCTGGGGATGTACTCTCCGTCAGGTCCCGGGAGCAGCCACCGGATGCCGAGATAACGTTCCAGGAATTCATAAACCCCGAATTCGGTCCCCCAATCGGTCTTACCGGCAATTACCAGGTTTTTTAAATCGGAGCAATGGATCACAAAGCCGTCTTGATCCAGGCCTGCCAACCGTTTCGAGATGGTCGGGGAATCGGTGAGCCCCACCTGGATGCGCATCGGGCTCCGGCCCGGCTTCTCCGAAACCGTTATGCCCACTCCGGTACTTTTATGCAGGTAACGTGCCAGCAGTTCGGCGGCCTCGCGCCCCTGCCTGCTGGCCCCGGGCGGCACCTGGATCGCGGCCCTGAAGGATCCGTTCTCAAAGATGCGCATCCCCTTGCCCGGTTCGTCCGCCCACAGCGAATTTACCTTTAGCGGGTGCAGGCTGAGCAAAGTTAGCAGCTTTATGAAGGTCCGGCGGTCGATCATGGCCATAACGCTTAATTCCAAAGCAAATGGCAGGCAGGTTAAGTGACCAATATTTCAACTGGTCAGCCGCTCTACCACCTGCTCCAGGTTAATGCCGTTTTTCCCCCAATACAGCTCACGCAGACGGCTGCCCCCGCTTCCTCGGAATTCCACAAGCTGCTCTTCCCGAATCTGGTCGAGATCCTCCAGTTTGTTAAACCTCATCCAGGGAGGCAAACTGGAAATAAAACGCCGGTCACTCATCGACCCGCCGGTGTAAACACAGAACGGTACGTTGCAGCGCAGGGAGTCCAAGATGATGCTGGAGAGGGCGCAGAGGGCAATAGCACAGTTTTTCAGGAGCAGCGAGAGGTCCGCATCCTGGCACAAAATCACGGGAACCTCCCCCAGCCGGGCCGTTATTGCTTCAATTATGGCGGCGTATTCTTCTTTCTTGGAGAGCCGGTGTTTCTTTATCTTCACGACGATAAATTTGAACGAATATCTGGCTTGATTATGGGCTAAGTGGCTTAAACAAATATCCATGAAGCGCTCCAGAGTCCTGCCGCCCAAATTTGAAGAGGGAAAGATCAACGCACATTGTTCCTGTAAGGATACTGGCAATTCTGCCAAAGCCAGGCTTCGTCCCTGCGTAAAACAACCGAGATCCTCAAGATTGCCGAACCAATTGCCGTTCCGGGAAAAACTGCGGCGCGAGTCACGCAGGCCTACCGGGTTGGCGCATAACCACAGGTAAGATTTATCGGCGGAATAGTGTTTTAATAAATCCGCATCGAACGAACCCCAGGTTATCTTGAGATCATCAAAAGAACGGTAGCCCAGCGGCTCCAGCACCATTCCATGTGTTAACGATACGGTCTCCACCTTACTTGCGACCAGCGCCTTTGACATGGCATGGGAAAAATCACCGATAGTGGAAAAAATAGTCCGCTTAAGATGGGGCAATTCTTTTAATCGCAGGCCCACCCTTATAAATAACAATGAGCGCGCCAGGGACTCCATAAAGAACTTATCTAATTGTGACCGAAAAAATGGGATAGCTTCCCCATCCTTATTAAGATATAAATCGGCTTGCGTTTTATGATAGTCTTTAATTATCCGACAGTAATTACGCCAAATAATAAATAGGTCATCAACTCCGATAATCCCCTCGATGGTGCAAACCTGCTTCGAGGAAAAAATGCTGGAAAAGACCTGCTTGAAACCCCTGCACATAATCATTTCCGCACAATTCACCGTCGATTTCTTCATCGTCTGCCAAATAGGATCAATACTCGCATTAAGACCACTGCTGCCGATAAGCACAATTTGGCAGTTTTTAACCAAAGCCCAGTTCCTTATATTCAATATTTTGCCAATTATAACCGGATATAATATTAAGCCTGCAAAATACATTGCACTCCAAACCATCATCTTTAGCTTGTAATAAATATCATTCACCTTATTCTTTGTATCGTCTTTTGCTGAAATAAGAGAATATGGCACCTCCGCCAGTCTGACATAGTCGGCCCAACTATCGTCGGCAATTACTTCGCTGGGAGGATAAGTCGTAACAATGTGTCGTATCGTCAATGATAGCCGGTACCAATAAAACATCAGGGCCGCGTAACTGTACTTCATCGGCTCCAAGATGCCGTTGGCGCGTAACTGGTCGCCCGCCGTCGCGTTAGCTTTCAGAAAGCCGTCCCAAAATTCATCAACGCTCTTCAGAGCCAGATCGTCGAGATCTTCCACCCGGTAATCATAAATCTGTTCCTGCCTATAGCTAAAGCCGAGGTCCTGCCTCTGCGGCAAAACATTACGGGAAATCACCAGCAAAAAGCTGGTCTTCTTCTTTCTAGCGTGCTCGATGGCTCGATCAAGAGCCGGTTCGGAATCTAGGAATGCAAGTATGTTTTTTGACATGGCGTCCACGAAAGGCCAAGGGTTTGCGGATTTTCCAGGTCTGCCGGTTAAGGCAGAGGGCGAAGGCCAGAAATATCCACAGCTCGTATTCCCAACCGGGATTATGCGACATGTTGTGAATTATATATGCCACAAGTCCCGAAAGGACTGTGCATCTTACTATCAGGTTGTTGGTGTTTTCATTCCTGCTCCTGGATTTTATAATTTGATAACCGCAATAATAAAATAGCCAGAAAAATGCCACACAACCAATTATTCCTATCTCAATTGCCGTAAATAGCACCAAGTTATGCGGCGTTGAATTCTTGCCGAAATACATTGATATTTGAGAACCATAATTATCATATGACGTGGCAAAGGGGTTATTAAGGACAATGGTTCCCGCAGCCTGCCAAAGGGTAAACCTATGATTAAGGCTGTACTCGACCAAGTATTGTTCAGAAAATCGCTCAGTATCCAGATATGGAAGTAAGAAATATATAATTGACCCAATGGTCAGACCAATAAGGATAGGTAACCATTTGCTCTTAAATAACAACCGGCCTTTAGTAAATATACAGAATACCATGGCCAGAGAAATCATCAATCCAATTATTGCACCTCTAGATTGGAGCAGTATGAAGGGTATAAGCTGAAGTGCAAATAAACCCAAATAATATATTCTCTTCCAGCGTGTCAGCTTGGTTAATGTAATCACCATGATAATGTAGGATATGGAGAACAGGTAAACATTAACCAGCATGTTGGGATTTGTTCCTTCTCCGTCAAATAGTCGATTTTGCTCCTGCATCATGCCCTTTACATCATAGATGATCGATAATCCTGAGAAATATTGAGCAATTGCCAGCATTGACAGAATCGACGATGAAAAAACGAAGACCCGAAAAAATTTTACCATCTGCCGTGGGTCCCGAAAAGAACTGTAAGTCATCAGCAGAAGTAAACAATACATGCCATATTTTGTAATTTTTACGGCTCGGAAATTCAAATTAACGAATTCGTCATATGTTATTGTAACATATAATGCGCACCCTAATATAATGACTAAAAGAGGCCAGGCTGGGAATAACCTAAGTTCATTATCATTAACCATGATACGCAATATCCATAAAATAGCTGTCAAGAAAATGATAATGTTGAGCAGATAGAAGCTTATAGTCCCTAATATATTAGCTGTTATGTGGCACAGGGGATATATCGCTCCGATCATCAAAATACCAAGCACAATAATGGAGTTGCGCGGAGCATTAAATCGCCTATAATGGGTTGCAACTTGGTTATTAAACATATAATTACTTAAAATCCTTTAAATATTTTATTATTTGGTCGACAGACTGTCGCTATCCAGCCGTGGCCATATTCTTCTTGGGCATCCCAGAGACAGGTCCCTTAGCTTAATCGTTTACATGAACAAATTTATATGGTTGGTCATAAGAAGAATAATAACTCTTGTCTTCAAGCAAGCCGTGCGCACAGCCAAAGTATTTGTCGAATATCAGCCTGAAAGTATTCACCGGGGTGATTCCCTCATAAAAGACCTTCTGAGCTCCATCGGGGAGAAACACGGCATTTAAAATGCCCATTCGCTCCTTGAGCATGTACTGTGTCGGCTCCTGAGGCCAGCAACCGCCAAAACTAGAGGCGGGCCCGTGATCTGCCTGGGCTATTATGATCGGGGGCACTCGAGAGTTTGCCAGTATCCGGTCAACCAATACCTCTACCTTGCCATTTACGAATTGCAGCTGCTCTAGATAATCCTCCTTTGACGACCAAACCGACCCATCAATTTCAAACTGCGCCGTAGACCGGCCTTTCTGGTTCTTGCCGAACAAATACGGTGGATGTGGGACGAGGAAATGCGCAAAGGCGAAAACGGGTCCAGGTCCACAAATATTAGGCAATTCCCCCAACTTATCAAATGTATACAGTACCCTCTGGCTCGCGCTATTACCTATGATGTATTTCTCAAAGGGCCTGATCATGGTTTTTTTGATAAAGGCCATCGCAAATTCGTTGGAAATACCACCGTTGCGGAAATTTATGTCGGCATACTTGTTATGCTCTGTGGCACCCCATCCAGAGGAAAAATGGGCGAATATGTAGCCCTTTGATTTCAAAAAGGTTGCCACTTTATTTTTCTTGATCATCTGGTAGAGCAACAATCTTTGGTTGGATTCCTCGCCTATGGTCTCAGTCAAATAATTAAGGTATTCCATATTCAACGCCGAAGCCAGAGATAAGAAAGTCAAGGAATAGTTACTCTTGCTCTTGGGCGCAACACAAAAACCTTTAGCTGCTAATGCATTGACAAATGGGCTGTTGTCATACCCATATACCTCATTTAAAACAGCTTGGTTACCATATGCATCTAATATGATGTAATAGATGTCCGGATATTTGACTGTCTTATTTTTTAAGCCAGCCAAAAGACTGGCATCCGGGTTAACTGTATGGTCATTATGTTCTTTGGGCGGTTCACTTAGTTTTTTGACTACGACATAACTAACGGGGATAAACAATAGTATAAACGACGTCAGGTTCAGGATGACCGTAACCAGTTCTAATCCGTCTAAAGCAAAAACAACGGCTGCAACCACCAATAATGAAAGAGCTGACCATAGTGGGAAAAATACACGATGTCCTTCGACAATCATACCAAGAAATCTTCGCCCACTGAAGGCATCATACGCGCTGCTGTAAGAGAAGAAAAATATATAAATGACCGTAACTACTATTGCTGCTTTCTGTATGTTATTGAATATAAAAGATAATGTCAGTAGCAGCGAAATCGTCATGACTATCATAACCGCTAAGACCGGTAGAATTTGTCTGAATGATAATTGATGAATGTTATTCGCATACAGGAAAAAGACTGGAAACAATGCAAATAACAATGGATGAATCCCCAAGTGTAGCATGACTTAATTCTCGATTCTCCGCATCAGGTAAACTGTCCTTTTCGTCTGCTTTACTCTGACCGAGCGTTCAATGTGGAAGTATTTTCCGAACTCAAATTCAAAGGCCTTTTGGGTATAGCCGTCAAAAATGTCCTTTCTCGATGCAAGCAGTCGCTGGACCTGGGAGTCACTTTTCGGGACAAATTCAATGATTAAGGTGTTGCTGAGATTCTTAAAAAAGGCTGCTATTTTACCCAATGGGAGGTTATTGGATATTGCCAGATGGTGCACCAAAGCTAAAGCTAAGACCGTATCCACTGGCCCACGCTCAATTATGGAATGTCTCTCTTTATTTTCCCATCCAATCCCTGGACTCGGATTGGTTAAGTCCAGGAGTAGCGGCAAGAAGAGCGGTTCCTTTGATTTTCTGCATTCCAAATAGCTTCTTTCAACGGCCCCTGGGTCGCAGTCGAAAGCGACGGTGTGAATTCCCTTGCTGCCGGCAATACGGCTAAAGACTCCGGTATTGGCGCCTAAATCCCAAAGAGTCACCGGCTTACACCGATCAAGAAAATCTGAGACAATTTGTTTCTTCTGTTCAAAGGCGCTATCGGTGTAATTAGTGTCCGAATAATAATCGGCCCATTCAGTGCCCATGGGCTGCCAGGTCAATTTTTTTATACAAGATTCAAGGCTTTCAATAATCCCGACTAAAGACGTAAGGCTCATTTGATGCCGCACCCTGTTGCTCCCAAGGCTTTTATTAGCAAAGTGCTTTTGGCTCTTAGCATGCAGATGAATATGCATGAGCAAGGGAAAGCGCAAATAGGTTCTAATTGGGAGAATGGCACTGGCTAAGTCCAGTGGAATACCATCGAGGTAGACGCGAAGCAATTGATCCAGGCGTACATCCTTATAGCTCATCAGTGCCAGGGTTGCAAGGAAGTGTTCACAGAACTGCTTGTATGCCACCCATGGCAGGCCTTCCTTATACTTTTCAAAGGATAAAGTATCAATCAAAACCGGTTTTCCATTACTGAATTGAATATTATAGGCCGATGAATCCTTCAGTGTCATGCCGTAATCCAACGCAATCTTCTGGGTCTTGAGCGTAACTATCGCAGCATCTTTTAGTTGGCTGAAGGACCACTCATAGGGGTATGAAATAATAGGAATTAAATTTGGTTTTATTACTTTATAAGCGTTTTCACTATAAGCCAGACTGACGTCGGTCTCAGTGTGGCTGATCAGAAGCCCTTCCTGTACGAGGCGTTCGTATAGTCCAGATCCCATCAAGAGGTCATAGTTATCTTGATAGCCCAAATTTATCTGCCGGTAGATCGATCCATTTTCATAAAAGACAAATCCACTCGGATCGCGGAATGAGCATTCACACCTCCAGCGGTTACTCATCACCGGTCTCCTTGTTTTTATTAGATGGCGCGGTAATCAAGGCTTTCAGTTTACGAAATAAGCCCTTGATGGCTACTGGAATGCCTACCAGGACCCCTATCACCATTTGAAAAAACGAGCTGCCGGTGCCTGGATTAAGATAGGCGTGGGCAGTTCCACAATTAACTACCCAGAATAGGATGAAAAAAGAAAACAAAAACACCAAAACAACCTTTTTCCCAGGGTTCACTTTATATACCTCATTCAGGAATGTCCGGTTTATGGAGGGTAATCCCTCACTCATCATATCCCATCCGGTACCACCATTGCTGGGGAGAAAAAATCCCTAGCTTGGCCTTTGGCGGTTCACTCAGGCTGACGGCGCTGTTTTCCAAACCTCAAAGCGGAGAACCATGGCATTGGGTGGACCGAGTTTGCAACGATCCAAGTGAGCAGGAAGCCGATGAAGAAAACGATGGCCATAGCCTGTGCCGCGCCAATGGGCCCATTAAGACGGATCAGTGCGTAGTTGGCACCAAGACTGAGTAATCCCACCACTATAGAAACCTTTGCAATCAATCCGTTGCGGTTTGCGAAGAAAATATAGCCGTGCATCATGAGCTGCATTCCCTGGAAGGCAAAGGCAATGCCCACCCAAAAAATAAAATCCCCGGCGCCGACGTAACGCTTATCCAGAATCAGCTTAGCGGCGAGAGGTCCGATATAGGCCAAAGCGAACGCGGCGATGAGCACGACAATAAAATACGTGTAGGTAAAAAGAACTATTTTGATCCTTATCTTTTGATCGTTTTCTTTTAGACACCTGTATAACCAGGGCATCCAGGCATTGTGGAAGGCCATGACCACCAAAGAAATCACAGAAGCCAGGGTGTATCCAACAGAGTACAGGCCAGTGGCGGCAAGCCCCACCATATTATTTAAGAATAGCCTGCTGGATGAACTTTGGACCCATATTGCAATGCTTTGAATGATAATTGGGATGCTAAAAGCCAACGCATCGGTAATGTAACCACGATTAAATGATAACTTAAGGTATCCCGTCGCACGTAATATTATCAAGGCTACGATTGCAAACCCGACGTCGGCAAAACAAATGCCAAGTATCCGGCCTTGCCAGTTCAAGGCCAGAACAATTACAAAAAATAGGGATAGACCAGTATTCGTTGCCGAGAGCAAGATATTGTAAAGACTAAATTGTAAGGCTTGTTCCAATGCCCTCCATTGACCAAGAACCAATCGCCAAATGAAATCTGCAGCGCATAATATTGGAATAACAATGAGCCAATTGGAAGGAAATTTAGTAATTTCTGAAATACTTGTGCCGGCAAACAGGGCAAGTCCTAGTAAAACGATTGTGCTAATGGCCGTAATTAGCAAGCAATTGCCTACATAAACGGCCATATCGTCTTTAGGAAGAGTAAGATATCTCCAAGCCGCGGCTCTACTTGTGCTAAGGCCAGAAAACGATAATGTAAAAGCAGCTAAGGCCTGGAATGAAGCAACTATGCCATAATCATCCGGTGCAAGGTAATAGGTCAGAATCGGCAGAAGCAGGGTCGGGATGACTGTGCGTAATACCTCGCCAGTGGTGTAAATCCCCGCCCTGTTTATCATGCGTCCGATGGAAAATGGTTGCTTGCTGCCTGCTTCCATAACCCCAGACGAACAACTCGATCTCACTTTGATTGTCTCTGCCATTCCGAATGGATCGCTTCAGTCACCAATCCTGGTATCAGGATAGTCTGTACCGGCTGCACTTTCCAGGGACTGGAGCCCCGATGCCAATCGGGGTTATCTTCTAAGTGTTTATCCGTAATTAACAAGACATTTATTAAATAATAAGGCTATGGGCTTTTCCACTTCGCTCATGTTACGAGCATTTTATAAGGGGTATGGCCGGTATCAGCGCTTTGTTTTAACATCCTTTGGAATAACAACCCGACAT
>Ga0194126_10004203_pt1 | contig 22133 bp, 18 predicted proteins | sample TA2KigC150mmetaG_FD_148641 | JGI IMG/M metagenome (GOLD analysis project Ga0194126, IMG submission 148641) | Freshwater microbial communities from Lake Tanganyika, Tanzania - TA2015035 Kigoma Deep Cast 150m | ecosystem: Environmental > Aquatic > Freshwater > Lake | place: Tanzania: Lake... | reverse complement strand
CTTCCACGCCCTTACGGAGGGTATTTCGTACGATAGTATACATTTTTTGTAATTCAGCAGATGGTTCTCCAACGAAATGAGTTCCTGCATTATCTCCCCAATAACCATTTAGCCGGGGGACAATATCTGCGATAATCGGGTCGCCGGTTTGTAGGATAGACTCACCAGGAAGCCCCCCAATCTCAGCGGTGCGTAAACCCACAACCAGATCCGCTAAAATGGGCAAACGTGAACCAACAGTGATTTCCAGGTCTGTTTTTAATGCACCCCACAACTCAATTTCACTCATGCCAGCTCTTGCCTGTTTAGACACAAAGCGTTGCGCCTGGTCGCATAGTTTTAAAGATGCCTGGATTTTTGCAATCTCTTCTTTGGATTTTATGGCTCGCAATTTATCGAATGCACCATCCAGTGGCTCGGTGATAACTCCTGGTACCAGTTGGTGAAAGATAGTTGCCATCCTGGCGGGTAAAAAATTTAATTCTACGCCCACTTTTCCCTTCAAGGTTTGTGCAGGGGTTAAGGTGGTTTGCAGCGCAACTGCCTGGCGTTCCGCAGCTACCATCGGTTCGTCAATGGTATAGGATACATAATCTATTATTTGAAGATGGTCATTGCCAGGGAATGCACCAGCTTCTGCATCGGATGCTACTATGGTGAGTTGTTGGTCTTGCCACCATCCCAATGCGGGTCCCCCCTCGAATGGATTGGGACCAGTTTGAATGGGAGGGGCATAACCGGTCAGCCAGGTGAGAGTAGCCGGGTTTGAAAGCAGGGCAGCCTGATACCCCTTTGCTTTCATGGTTTCTTGAAATCTTATGAAGTTATCGGTATTCATGGTTGGCTCCTTAAGGTATCTATCCAGTTGGGAGTGGGCAGGATATGCCGCGCCAAAAGTTTTTTATGAGAAATGTGGAAACGATTACCGAATGCAATATAGCATATCTGGCTATGGATGTCAACATTTTTGAGCTTCCGATCAAGATTTAGCGTAAAGTAAGACCCAACCCGGGAGCTTCTGGTAGGCTCACCCGGCTGCCATGGTAAGTGATTCCCTGGTAGGGGTCGTTCCTTAGCATTAATGGCGAATCAAGGTCGATGTAATCTACCAGCGGCGCCAGGTGGGCAGCGGCAGTGACTGAGATGGACGATTCGACCATGCAGGAGAGCATGATTTGCATATCCAGGGAGCGGGCAGTATGGATGGCGCGCAATGCTTCTCGAATGCCGCAGGCTTTCATCAACTTGATCACTACCCCATCTACCGCCCCCTGTAAATTTGCAACATCACGAGCGGTGCGAACACTCTCATCAGCGAACAGCGGCAGTTTGACTTTTTGGGATTGCAACTGAGAGCGCAACCACCTTAAGCCTTCAACATCCCGGCCATCCAGCGGTTGCTCAACAAATTCCAGGTCCAGTTCTTCCATCTTCGGGATTAAATCCATAGCCTGCTGGCGTGTCCAACCTGCGTTGGCATCAACGCGCAAGCGGGCTGAAGTAGCTGAACGCACTGCCCGCAGCATGGCTAAATCATCCCCACTGCCGAGTTTTATCTTGAGGTAGTCAAAACCACATTCTCGGGCGCGTTGCGCCATGATGTGTGGTTCATCTATGCTGATGGTATAGGAGGTCGGAGGACAGGAAGCCGGATTTAATCCCAGCAAACGGTACAATGGCATGCCCGCCCGTTTACCTAGCAGGTCGTGAAGAGCAATATCGATCGCACAACGTGCAGCCAGGCTTCCGGCAGGTAAACGTTGCAGTATGTCTTCGATTAATAAAGGATCATCTCCGAGTTGATCGGATACACCTGCCAGATATTCCATAATCCCGTTTTGGGATTCCTGGTAATGTGGTACGGCTGCCGCTTCACCAATACCATCCTCGATTTGCACCAGAACATTATGCCGCTGCGTGCTGACGCCATGAGCGATACGGAAGGGTATGATTAAGTCTAAAGTGAGGGGTTTGTAAGAGAGATGCATGAATAGTATTCCGTGATATTTATTTTTAAGGATATGATTGTCAACAAGCTGGATTATACCGCCAGTGAGGGGATGCTGTTTGGATAATCATCTCTACCAGGCTATTGGATGCTTTCTTGGGAGTTGAACCATGGCTATGCTTGCCAGATTTATTATTATTTCTATGGTCAGTCTGGTTTATAATTTCATTATGATGACACTTCCTGATCTAACCACCATCACTACTGCAGCCGAGCGTATTCGCGAGTATGCACACCGCACACCGGTATTGACCAGCGCCAGTGTAAATAAAGAGGTAGGCGCACAGGTTTTTTTCAAATGTGAAAATTTCCAAAAAGTAGGGGCATTTAAATTTCGTGGCGCATGCAATGCGGTTTTTTCATTAAGTGAGGGCGATGCCAGGCGTGGAGTTGTGGCGCATTCTTCTGGTAACCATGCCCAGGCGCTGGCATTGGCAGCTCGTACCCGTGGCATTCCGGCTTACATCGTTATGCCAGATAACGCGCCGGTGGTAAAAAAAGCTGCGGTGGCCGGTTATGGGGGCAGGATCACTTTCTGCGAGCCAACGCTGGCTGCCAGGGAAGCCACCCAGGCGAGATTAATTGCTGAGCATGGTGCAGTGGAGGTGCATCCTTACAATAACTATGCCGTGATTGCAGGCCAGGCAACCGCCACCATGGAATTGCTCCAGGATGTTCCTGATCTGGAGGTGGTGATTGCGCCAGTGGGTGGGGGGGGATTGCTGAGCGGCACAGCATTGGCTGCCAAAGGGATCAATCCAGCCATTCGGGTGATTGGCGCTGAACCAGAAATGGCAGATGATGCTTACCGCTCACTGGCAGCGGGACGGATTATTCCCTCCACCAACCCGCAGACTGTTGCTGATGGGCTGCTCACTTCGCTGGGTGACCTGACATTTCCAATTATTCACCAACATGTGGAACAAATTGTCACGGTGAGTGAAGCGGCTATCATTAGGGAAATGAAATATATATGGGAACGTCTTAAGATTGTGATTGAGCCATCGGCGGCAACCCCCGTTGGTTTGCTGCGGGAAAGAAAGATAGATCTTTCCGGATTGCGAATTGGAGTGATCCTCTCTGGTGGCAATGTCGACCTGGATCGCTTGCCGTGGCAGGGCTAACCTCACTCCATGAGTTGGCTCCAGCCGTTCTGAAAATCTTCTGACTGAAAACGCAAGTCTCCCATATTGACGATTTGACCGGCAACAACGTTTATTTTAAATTCACGACCCACCATACGATGGGCTATGATGATGGTTCGCTCACCATTGGGCACACTATTTAAGGAAAAATATCCATCTGTATTTGCTTGCGCGGAAAGATTGGTACCAAAAACGAATACTTCGGCTGCAATTGGATTTCCGTTATCATCATAAACTCTTCCATTTACTGTTCCAGTTCCCACCACGCTTGCTATGGCGCCGTCTTGCCAAAGATGTATGAACACCATAGCCAGGCTAAGAACCATTAAGCTCAGGATCAGTTTCCAAATATTTCTGCGCTTATGTTGTGGGTCCGGTAATTTCTCTGGCAGCCCATCTTTATAGTAATCAAGAGAAGGTGAATCTTCCAGGGGCATTATTTTATCTCCATACATCGCGGGGGTGTTGCATAGAAATCGTTAAATTGTAACTGAGTACCCATGTTGGCTATTACGCCTGAGCTTCCTTCAGCATAGGTAGAGTCACTGGCTCGCAGCACCTCCACTCCATTCAGGTAGGCGATCATTTGATCGCCCTCTACTTTGACTGTCATGGATGGCGGGTTATCCCAGTCAAAGTTGGCTGGGGCGGTAATTGTTGCCAGGGGCGGCTTGATTTGTTTGCCATTCACCCATTTGCTAAAATAAATCTGGGTGGAAAGGTTTTTATTGACACGTTCGATCTCAAACATGTAGCCATTCAAACCAGATTTTTGATAATCAGCACGAAAGGCAACGCCGTAGCCGTTCCAGGAAGGTAACACATTGGATACTTTAACGTCCGAAAGATCTATCACGTAGTCGTTGCCGGAAAAACCGGGCAGCAGACCGCCACACAATGGGCAGACGTAAAACTCGCCATCACCTTGTTTAATCCCGCCGCGCCAAAATTTATCCTCAAGGTTTTTCCATTCATCTGTGGCAACAGCCAGTGGCTTACAATCCAGATCATCCTCGCCGCTTGTATCACCCTCCAGTGCAGCGACAGCTTTGGAGTAAACATCCGCAATAGAGATACCCATTGCATTCAAGGTTAATGCGATCAATACAGCTACCAGGGCTATCAAAAGGGCATATTCCAATAAGCCTTGCCCTCTTTGTTTTGTTCGGAATGTCATATTCATCTCCTGAATTGTTAACAATGATCTGAAATCATTATTCAAACATAGAATCAAAGATGAACTTACAGCTAACTTACAATTACCCCTGATAGGAATGTGTCGGAAGGGTAGCAGCCAGGTATGCCCGGAAATTATTTGAGGAGATATTGGATGGTAACCAATTGGCGCTACATTATAATTGGTGAAGTATTCATTACAATGGTACTTGGAGAGGTATTCAATGGTCAGATGCAATAATGCTTACCTGGTTTGGATTTGGGGCATTTTAGTGATACTCTTTGGTGTTCTTCTGGTTGGTTGCCGTACTGCTAACCTGGAAACTGATCCAGCGCCCTCAGAGATGATTATTCGCCAGACGTCTCAGGATACACCTGTTGGGAAGACTCTACCACCTCCCACGAAATTGGCAACACAACCGCATCATCCAACAAGCGATGAGGTGGCGACCCCTGAACCAGTTGCCACCGAAGTGCATACAGAACCGGAAGAAAGTAATGTTTCCGAGGCGCAAGCTCGTCTGCTTGAATTGGGTTATAGTGAAGTTGGGTGGATTGATGGTATGATCACGCCGCAGACGGAAGCAGCCATACGTCACTTCCAATACTGGAATCGCCTGGAAATTACCGGACAGTTCGATGATGCCACCCTTGATGCGTTGTTTGACGAATCGCCAAAATCACCCATCTACCCGCCTCCATTTCCAGGTATTATTTTGGAAGAAAATTCAATCCTGGACGATGATCATGCGCTGCATGCTCGGCTGGCTGAGTTGGGTTATTTATCTCCCGACGCTGAAGACTGGCAACTCAATCGTTTTGGCGTACAAACCAGGCAAGCTGTGATGTCATTTCAGCAAACCAATCAACTAAAGTCTACCGGCAAGGTGGATTGGGTTACCTGGACGATGTTGTTTCGACCCTGGGCGTTGCCTGTAACAGGGAAGGCTGACTGGTCTGAACCTATGGCAGGGTATGAGTACAATTCAATCATGGCTTTGGGCGGTGCGCCAACTCTACTGGCGCATGACGGAAAGAAGTTATGGCTACATATTTCAGGGTATTCCAATTATGGGGATGTGCTGCTGGCGGTTGATCCAGATTTAGATCCCTTAACTTCTCTCTCGCCAGTACGCATGGGTGGCGCATCGATGGAAATGGATGGGATTCTGGGAGAGATGATTTTTGCCGAGGGAAGGTTGTGGTTGCTGTACCCTAATCAATCTGGCAATGGGACACCCTACATGCAGACAATTAACACCCAAACCGGCTTACTGGAACATAGCGGAAAATTCTTAGAATGTCCGGAAGGGTACTGTTTTCCGTCCTCAGCATTGGGTTACGATGGCTCGCGCTTATGGCTGAGTGTGAATGACCAGGCGATCAATCTTGATATAAAAAGCCTGAAAACACGGACAGCTAAATCGATTGGCTGGTTGGCGCGTGGCAAGATGGTTTCTGATGGGGTGTGTTTGTGGATGGCGGGTGAAGCGGGGTTGGTGGCTTTTAACCCCAAGGGAAATACCACTTGCTCGGGCGCTAATGAGTCTTACGCGCTTCCCAATTCTGCCTGGACATTTGACGGCAGTCGTATCTGGGCTGCGGGAGGTGATCTGCTCATGGCATTGGATACCCGAAATGGGGAACTTCAAGAATCTATCCTTGCCGGAAATGATATCCGAGCGTTGGCATTTGATGGAAAATATGTGTGGATAGCCGACGCGGCAGCAGACCAAGTGTTGGCAATGGATGGAGAAAGCGGTCTATTGAATGAACCGCTGCGTGTGGTGGCTATGCCTGCAGGTTTATGGTTTGATGGCAATGGGTTATGGGTAACCGGAGAAGCAAATCAAAACGTGCAATATATTAAGAACATTACTGATATGTATACAACCTCAGACTCTGCAGTAAAAATGGTAACGGATGCGCCATTAAATATTCCAGTGTTAACACGTAATCTTTCCATTACCTCACCACGTTTGCAAGGGCAGGACGTGTTGATACTCCAGCAGCGATTATTTGAGCTGGGCTATACCGAAGTGGGTGAGCTGGATGGGATTTTTGGTCCTTTAACCCAGGCTGCCGTGAAACGTTTTCAAGCTGAGCATGGTTTGGTGGTGGATGGGATCGTTGGCCCGTTGACCTGGGCAAAACTTTTCAATCTGTAGAGTCGATTCTGCCTCGCGCCAGGTAAACAGCGATGCCTCCATTGATCAGCTTTAAGCTGGTATCCAAGGGTATTTTTATTTGTCCTAATAATATCAAGTCGCTGCAAAGCACTGCTATTTGCCAGCCGGTGCAATTTTTTCGTAGAACATTGCCCAATTGCGCATACAGGTTGCGCAAGTCTTTGTTTGAGCTGATGCGTTGACCATAAGGAGGATTGGTTATCACCCAGCCGGTTCTCGCCGGTTCGATAGCAGAAACTGCCCGCTGACTGAATTCGATCAACTGGCTGACGCCAGCCCTCTCAGCGTTGGCTCTAGCCATATCTATTGCTCCTGCATCGCGATCGGAAGCCTGAATGGGAGGAATGGTAACCAACTCGCTTGCGGAAGATTTAGCAAGTAATGCTTTCCAGATGGACTCTTCATAATTCTGCCAGTCCATAAAAGCAAAACGCCGGGTATGACCTGGAGCGATTCGTTTGGCGAGTAGAGCCGCCTCGATGGCAATTGTGCCTGAGCCACAAAAAGGATCCAGCAAGGGGGAGGTGCCATCCCAGCCTGAAGCAAGCAGCATCCCAGCAGCCAACGTTTCCCGTAATGGAGCTTTGGCGCTGGCAAGGCGATAACCACGCCGGTGCAGTAGGCAGCCGCTGGTATCGATACTCAAAGTGCATTGATCTCTCACCAGCCTGGCGATCACCAATTGGGGGTGGGGGTACTCAGAATTTTCATCAAATTTTATTTGGACAACCGGTTTTCCCAATCGTTCACCGATGGTTTTGATAATCACTTTCGCGACCGCTGTGGAGTGGTAAAGCCGGGATTTATGGCAGCTAACATGCAATGCAACTGCCTGGTCTGGGGAGATGTAATTTTCCCAGGGGAGCCGGCGAGAGTGCCTGTCTAACTCAGAGAAGGCGGCAGCGTGAAAATGTCCCAGGCGCAACAGGATACGGCTGGCAGTGCGTAACTGAAGGTTTGCATGGTAGATGCTCTCCAGGTCGCCGGTGAATTCAACTCCCCCGGATACAGGCACAACGGAACTGGAAGATATTTCCCGTTGGCGCAGTTCCATTGCTGTGAAAGGTTCTAACCCTGGAGCTGAAACGGCAAAAAGTTTATACATGACTCGAAGATTGATGCAGGTTTAACTCTTCTGCTTCTGTTGGTGGGAGACTTTTTTATTATTAATCGCACGCGGATTGTGTGCTTGCCTGGAAGCTGATTTTCTCTCAGCGGCGCGGGGCGTGGGTTTACTGGTTACGATCATCTTTTGGTGTTCCTTACGACGCAAATCTTTCTCCACAAAGATGGGCTGGCGGCTGAAAGGATCTAAACCGGTAGCGTACATCACACTGGAGTAGGTGGATGGGGTAGGAGTAAATATCTGTACCTGTTCAGGATGTATTTTGAGCTTTTGACTGGTGAATTGTTTCAAACGCTGCATGTCCAAATCGGTGCAACCCGGGTGCGCTGCGATTAGATAATAAGTCAAAAATTGCGGTTTACCTGCTGCATGGGTTAATGTCTCAAACAATTCTTTGAATTTAACCAGGGGGCTTTTCCCTGGCTTTCCCATCAATTTTAAGACACCTTCTTCGGTGTGCTCTGGGGCGATTTTCATTTGTCCTGAAGTATGGTGGGTGATCACATCTTGCAGATATGATTTCCCGCTGCGTTGGTCTTCCAGGATCATATCGTAACGAATGCCAGAAGCGATGAACACCTTCTTGACTTTGGGGTGTTGCCGTATTTGCTTCAGTAAATTTATCTGGGGTTGGTGATTGATTTTTAATGCCGGGCATAGGGTGGGAGTCAGGCAGTGTTTATCTGTACAGTTGCCGGTCTTTAATTTCTTTGCGCATTCAAATCCATACATATTGGCGGTGGGACCACCCAGGTCAGAGAGTATGCCTTTAAAGCCGGGGTGATTAGCCAGTGTATCAATTTCATGCAGGATCGAATCCGGACTGCGCCAGCGGACAGTCCGCCCTTCGTGAACGGCAATCGCACAAAAATTACATTCTCCGTAGCAACCACGATGGGTGGATACGGAGAATCGTATGGTTTCCAACGCTCTGACAGCACCTTGCTGTTCATAAAATGGATGTTGGGCGCGCTCGAAAACCAGCGCGTAGACAGCATCTAGCTGCTCCTGGGTAGGGTAAATTGCAGGAGGATTCTGGACCAGGTAACGGAAGCCGTGTTTTTGGTAAAGTCCTTTGGCAGTCAGCGGATCGTTATTCTGGTAGAAGAGATGAAACATATCAATGAATGCCAGGGCATCCTGTTTGACGGTTTCCAGAGATGGAAGTTCTAAGAACTCATTGGTATATTGAGCCAGGTCGCTGGAGCCTGACAGGTAACACAAACCACGAAGCTGGCGTGGATCTTGTGCTCGATCCAGCGCCTGTGCAAATTCAAGCACAGCGCTCTCTGCCATGCCGTACAGCAAATAATCGGCTTTGGCGTCTGCCAGGATGGATGCTCGAATACTGTCGGACCAATAATCGTAGTGCGCAATACGCCGCAGGCTGGCTTCTATTCCCCCTAAAACAATAGGGCGAGTGTTCTTAAAGCAGCGGCGAATGAGATTGGTGTAAACAATGGCCGCGCGATCAGGTCTCCGATTGTTGATTCCACCTGGTGTGTAGTCATCGCTTTTGCGCTTTTTTTTGAGCGCGGTGTAGTTGGCGACCATCGAATCAATACTACCGGCAGTAACTCCCCAAAACAGGCGTGGTTCTCCCAGGCGGGCAATATCCTGGCAACTGGATAGCTCCGGTTGAGCGATAATCCCCACCCGGTAACCAGCCTCAAGCAGCACTTTCCCGATTACGGCTACTCCGATATATGGGCTGTCAATGTAGGAATCTCCTGTCACCAAGATCACATCCAATTGATCCCAGTTTAATCGCTGCATTTCCTGGCGCGTGGTGGGTAGAAACATGTTGAGATTGTATCATGATGATTCGAAATTTCTATTTCCATTGAAAAATGGCTGTGGTAAATGGTATTGAAAATACAGTAACAACTTGTGAACTTATCCCGATTGCATGTTATTTGAAGGAAAGCATAACTTATCGGATATATGGTGAGTGGGGGAAATTGATTCTTGACTCTTAAATAATAATATGTATAATCTATATTATATACTGGTATGACAACAGTCCATATTACCATAAGTCAACATACCATTTGTGATTTTAGTAATTAATTGATCCCCGGGTTTATTTTTTTTCCGGCGTTTATTGACATCAGGAGATATTCTATGATACTCGATCAAGTAGCATTCCAATCTGTCAGACGCGAAAAAATCAGTGAACAAATATCCAATCAGCTCTTAAACGCCATAATCAAGGGGCATTTCAAGGTCGGGGATAAGCTGCCTTCAGAGAGACAGTTGTGCGATATGTTTAATGCCAGCCGGGTGGCAGTGCGTGAGGCTATCAATACTTTAACCGCCAAGGGGATTGCCACCTCGGAACATGGTATCGGTACGCTGATTAACCCCCGTGAGAAGTGGAATACCTTAGACCCGCAAATCTTTTTATTGGAAAGCAATATCTCGGCTTTTTATCAATTGCTGGAAGTTCGCCGGATTATCGAACCCGAAATGGCTGCCCTGGCTGCTGAACGTATCACCCAAACCAGCCTGGATAAACTTCAAACCATGATTTTTACTCACTCCGATGATTCGGTGGAGCAACATATTCTGGATGATATGAGCTTTCATATGGAGATCGCCAAAGCATCTCAGAATACAGTACTACTCATTATTATGAATTCCATCAATGATCTGCTTCAAGAAAGCCGTCGCCGTACATATTTCATTCCAGATGCTCTAAGCCGAGCCTGGGCTTGTCATGAAGATATTTTACGTGCTTTAGAAACCCGAAATTCTGAACTAGCACGGAAGTCCATGAATGATCATCTAGATCAAGTAAAAAGTGAAATTGATTTGATGGTTAATTCCGGAGATATTGATGATCTTTCAACTCAAGAGTAGTACCTATGTAATTCACAATTTCAGATTTGGGAGATATTTCTATCCATTATGCGATCTCAGAAAAAAAACAAAAATAACGAGCTAACTCTAGAACAACATCTCCAACTATATCGAGTGATGGTTACTATCAGAAAGTTTGAGGAGACTGTCTATGATGTATATAGTCGCGGGATCATGCCCGGGCTTGCACATCTTTATACTGGGATGGAAGCGGTTGCCACAGGTGTATGCGGAAACCTGACCCCCAGTGATAATGTAACCAGCACCCATCGTGGTCACGGTCACCTCATCGCCAAGGGAGGCGATCCTGCTCAGATGTTTGCAGAGCTTTTGGGTAAAAGCAGCGGCTATAACAAGGGCAAAGGCGGCAGTATGCATATTGCTGATCTGAGCTTAGGCATGTTAGGTGCAAATGGCATTGTTGGTGGTGGGTTGGGTATTGCAACCGGTGCTGGATTGTCAGCGAAAGTACTCGGGCAAGAAAGGGTTTCCGTTGCTTTTTTCGGCGATGGAGCCATTAATGAAGGTTTATTCTACGAAGTAGCAAATATTGCCTCACTTTGGCAACTTCCGGTTGTTTACGTTTTAGAAAATAACGGTTACGGTGAGTACACCACGAGTGATCGTTCAACTGCTGGGAGTGCAGCGGGGCGAGCCGAAGCTCTCAACATTCCAACGAAAACAGTTGATGGAAATTCAATTCTCGATGTCCACGAAGGAGCTGCCTGGGCAATAAATCACGCCCGTTCTGGCGCTGGTCCAGCTTTTTTGGAATGTAAAACTTATCGTTGGCGTGGGCATCATATGGGTGACCAGGGCGATACCTATGGTTACCGCAATCAAGATGAAATCGATACCTGGATGAAGAAATGTCCCATCCAAAGATACCGGCTTTTTTTGATTGATTCAAAAATACTCCCTGAGTTTGAGTTGGAAAAAGTGGATGAAGAGGTCCAGCAGCTAATTAACCAGGCGGTTGAATTTGCCAAAGCGGCGCCTTATCCCGATCCATCTGAGGTTTACACTGATGTCTACGCCTGAACATACTGTTACAATTCGAGAAGCAATCAACGAAGCGTTGCAGGAAGAGATGCAACGAGATTCCTCTGTTATCTTATTGGGGCAAGATATAGGATTAGCCGGGGGGGTGTTTAAAGTCACAAATGGATTACAAAAGAAATTTGGCATCCAAAGAGTATGGGATACACCAATTGCCGAAGCGGGCATTCTGGGTGTTGCAGTTGGGGCAGCAATGACCGGTTTACGTCCGGTGGTAGAGATTATGTTTGCTGATTTTACAACCCTGGCTTCAGACCAGATTGTCAACCAGGCTGCCAAACTCCGGTATATGACCGGTGGGCAAACCTCTATCCCCCTGGTGGTTCGCACAGCTATGGGCGCTGGCAGGAGAGCTGCCGCTCAACATAGCCAGAGTTTGCAATCCTGGTATTGTCATATTCCAGGTTTGATTGTTGTTATGCCCTCGAATCCAGAAGATGCAAAGGGATTGTTGAAAAGTGCAATTCGCGACAATAATCCGGTTATTTTTTTTGAAGATAAAATGATGTACAACCAGAAAGGAATCCTTCCAGAAGGGGAATACCTCACACCATTGGGTAAAGCGCGTCTCCATCGAGAGGGCGATGATGTCACGCTCATCTGCACTTCCAGTATGCTGTATCCCACGTTGGAAGCTGCGGATCAATTGGAAAAAGAACAAATCCATGCTGAGGTCATCGATCCAAGAACACTATCGCCATTAGATGACCAAACACTCATTCGGTCAGCAATAAAAACCGGGCATGTTTTAGTAGTTGATGAAGGTTATCAGAGCTTTGGGGTTACCGCGGAAATTGCTGCCCGGATAACGGAGGCAGCATTTGATTACCTGGATGAGCCGGTAAGGAGACTCGGCGCTTTGGATGTACCTGTTCCTTTTGCTCCTAGCCTGGAAGATCTGACTATTCCCAGTACAACCCGTATTCTTGAAATTGTTCATGAAATGCTTGCTTGAGATGATCTGATGGCACACGAAATTGTTATGCCCCAACTCGGTTTGTCCATGTCAAGTGGAAAAATTATAACCTGGCTAAAAGTCGATGGAGATCTGATTAAAACCGGTGATGCTCTGTTTGAAGTGGAAAGCGATAAGGCTACTATTGCAGTGGAAGCGGTCCATGATGGGGTGCTTTCCATCAACATTCTCGCAGGAGACCAGGATATTCCAGTCGGAGCAGTCATCGGTTACCTACTCGCTCCATCAGAAAAACCATCTCATGAAACGGTTCAACCAGTTGCATTATCACATGATGAGAAAGATGGGGTAGGGATTACCAGTTCTACCCCTACACCTGAATCTATTTCCAGGCAAGATTACTCAATCCGGACCGAAGGACATAAAGTGAGTCGCCTTCCTTCCACTCCGGCTGCCCGCAGGCTTGCTGACGATTTGGGAGTAGATTGGCGTTTGGCAACGGCTACAGGAAAACGAGGGCAAATCAAAGCACGGGATGTTCGCCAATATGCCAACACATTGCCTGCTGTTACACCTTCGCCCAATGATATATCCCCATTAGCTTACACCCTGGTTAAAGATTTGGGAATTGACTATAAATCAATTCAATTACAGTTGCCTGGAAAACGGATTGAAAGGGAGGATGTGCTGGTTTATGTCCGGCAGCTTCTATCTGAGAAGAGAGCCGCTAAAAGCACAGAATTTAGTACCGGTAGAGTAAGCTCGGGAACAGAGCCTATCCTACGTCTTGAGATGAAGAAACAGCCTGTAATTGGTCTTAGAAAAATTATTGCCGAGCGCATGGCGACAAGTGCTCATACGGTTGCTCCGGTCACCCTGTTCAGCGAAGTGGATGCTACAGCATTGGTGGATTTAAGGGAATCTTTTAAGGTTGACCCAATAATATCCGTAACACCCAGCTATAACGTGCTGTTTGCAAAAATGGTTTCATTGGCTTTACTGGAGCACCCAGACCTTAACGCCTCCATGAATGGAGATGAGATCGTTTATTGGGATACAGTTAATATTGGCATAGCCGTGGATAGTCCTCGGGGTTTGGTAGTGCCTGTATTGCGCAATGTGCATGCCCGCAATTTATTTGATCTTGCCTCAACTGCTGAAGAGTTAATCAGCCGCGCCAAACAAGGAAAAGCTCTTCCTGATGAGCTTAGTGGAGGAACATTCACCATAACCAATCTTGGCAATTTGGGAGTTGATGGTTTTACTCCGATCATTAACTTGCCTGAATGTGCTGTATTAGGTATTGGTAGAATGCAAAAGAAACTTGCCGTATTGGCGGATAATACCACCTCTGTACGGACATTTACCACCCTAAGCCTGACCTTTGATCATCGATTGGTGGATGGTGCTCCGGCGGCGCGCTTTCTAAACCGTGTCTGTCAATTCGTTCATGCTCCGATCCTTTGGATCACGCGCATGACAGCTTTCTAACACAGCATCACAGGAACAAGAAAAGTGTACGAATCATTATTTGATCTAAGTGGAAAGGTTGCAGTCGTTACAGGTGCAGCAGAAGGATTGGGAAAAGCCATCGCGATAGGTTTAGCGGCTTTTGGGGCAGATATTGTTGGGACAGATATCGACCTTGATGGGCTTGAAAAAACCATGCAACAGGTGCGCAATATTGACCGCAAGGCGATATTCTTTCAATGTGATGTGAGCAATCCGGATCAGGTAAGCGATTTTTTTAGATTTGTTGATAGCAATTTTCAAAACATTGATATCCTGGTCAACAATGCTGGGATCATAGCCCGTCAGCGCCCTGAAGAAATGACCTTAGAAAATTGGGAACGTGTATTACGCGTGAATGCAACAGGCACTTTTTTATGTGCGCAAGAGGCAGGTAGACGCATGATTGCGCGCAAATCTGGTGGCTGCATCATTAACATCAGTTCCACCACCAGTGTTTCATCGCTTGGGCGGGGAAATTTTGCTTATGGGGTTTCAAAAAGCGCAATCAACCAAATCACCCGAGAATTAGCGGTGGAATGGGCGCCTTATAAAATACGGGTTAATGCCATCATGCCTGCCCAGATAAGAACAGCCTATTTGCAACGTCTGATCGATGATCCGAATTTCGATTCGGATGCTTTATTGAAAACAGTGATATCGGGTATCCCCCTGGATCGCCTGGGTGAAATGGATGATGTGGTGGGTCCGGTGGTTTTTCTTGCATCGGATGCTGCCAAATTTATCACTGGCATTACCTTACCGGTGGATGGTGGTAACCTGGCGTTTAATGCAGCCGGTAGCAAGACATGGTGAGAAATGTTGTCTTAATAATCATGGTTATGTATCTGATTGGATAAGGATTAGTTAATGAAGGAATACACACCTCAACACTTGATTGCTTCTCAAAATAAATTGGGAGAAGGTCCTATCTGGCACCCGGAGGAAAACGCTTTATATTGGGTGGATATTCACCAGGCGCGTGTGGAACGTTATGATCCGGTATCTGAAGAACGACGAACATTTCAATTTGATGTAGCGGTAACAGTACTGGGAATTCGTGCCAGGGGAGGCTTTATTGCCGCCACCACCCAGGGTTTTGCCTTTTGGGATGGTGTATCCGAAAAGTTGGAAATGTTGTCAAATCCAATTACAAGCACACCTTATGCCAGGTTTAATGATGGGGCTACGGATCGCCAGGGGTGTTTTTGGGCAGGTACGATGTATGAAGGACCGGAAACCGATAATCCTCCGGCTGGACTCCTTTTTCGTGTAGATCCCGATGGAAAAGTACACCAAATGGAGGCGGGATTGACCATCTCCAATGGTATTGCCTGGAGACTGGATAACCAGATGATGTACCTGACGGATACATTGCGCCGGGTTATATATGTTTACGATTTTGACCCGAAAAATGGTTGGATCAGTAACCGACGGGTCTTTGCCTCTGTTGCAGAAGAAGATGGTTATCCGGATGGATTGACAATAGATCAAGAAGGATACTTGTGGAGCGCCCGCTGGGCTGGGTGGTGCCTGGTACGATATGCTCCCAATGGGGAAGAGGTCTTAAAAGTAAAGCTACCTGTGGCATGTCCAACCTGCTGTACATTTGGTGGCAAAGATTTAAAGGATTTGTACATCTCATCTGCATGGATTGCCCTAAGTGATAAAGAGCGTAAAGATCAACCTCTGGCAGGTGATGTATTTCGTATCCATTTAGATATCCAGGGATTACCAGAAGCCAGTTACCTTGGTTGAAAAACAATCAATAAAAAGAAACTAAAGGAGAATAACATGTCAGAAAATGGAAAACTTCAAGGAAAACGAGCACTTGTGACGGGATCGGGTACAGGACTGGGTAAAGAGATTGCGCTTGAATTTGCACGGGAAGGCGCGGATGTTGTGTTGCATTATTCAAAGAGTTCCAAGGGTGCTCTGGAAGCTGTCGAAGCAATCAAAGCCATGGGGCACAAGGCGGTTGCATACCAGGCAGACTTAAGCAACGTGGACGCTTGTTTTTCATTAGTCGATCAAGCAGTTGAATTCCTGGGTGGCATCGATATTCTTATGAATAATGCCGGGATTACCCTGTCTGGTCCCTTCCTGGATGCTACTCCTGAGCAGTTTGACCTGCTGTTCAATGTTAATGTACGCGCAGAATTTTTCAGCGCCCAACGCGCCGCTAAGACAATGGTCAAACAAGCCAATAAAGGTGTGATCATTAACATGTGTTCTGTTCATGGGTTTGGAGGTGTACTGTTGCACTCAATCTATGATGGGACAAAAGGAGCAATACGCGGAATGACAAACGAAATGGCAGTTGAACTGGCGCCGCTTGGAATCCGGGTGAATGGAATTGCGCCTGGTTGGATTGCTGTAGAGAGTCATTATTTGCAAGTGCCTAACTTTGATCCTGGTAATTTAGGATGGCTGATTCCCTGTGGCCGGTTAGGTGTGCCTTCTGAAATCTCAAAAGCGTGTGTATTCCTGGCATGCGATGATAGTAAGTACATGTATGGCACGATGATGCTTGTTGATGGTGGTTTGACTGCTAAATTAGCATTTGATATTGACAAACTGGATATAAATTTTGGTGATGTTGCTGCCAATTAATATATAAAATTTCTGACCATCATTATATAACCAAGGTTTTTGTAGAGGAATCCGAGTACTGACAAATGCTAATCGATCGCGAAAATCCTAATTTGATCTTTGAAGCCCGCCAGATAACCAAGAATTATCCTGGGACATGCGCTTTGGACTCGGTGGATTTTTCTCTTAAAAGGGGGGAAATTCATGCATTGGTAGGAGAAAATGGTGCCGGGAAATCCACTTTGATGTTGGTAATGGCCGGGGTGTTACGACCTGATCATGGTTCGCTTTGGTTGGATGGTAAAGAAATCCATCTGAGTGACCCAAACCAGGCACAACACCTGGGTATTAGCCTGGTGTTTCAAGAACTGGCGTTGTGTACCAATATGAGCGTGGCTGAAAATATTTTCACCAACATGCAACCGGTCAATCGTTTTGATTTCATTGACTTTGAAGAAATGAATAGAGTAACCCGTTCCTCCCTGGAAGCCTTTGGAGTGGAAATCGATCCTCAGGTGCCGTTGAGGAAATATAACCTCGCCACCCAGCAGATAGTTGAAATTGCCCGCGCTATCCAACGCAACGCATCCGTGCTTCTTCTGGACGAACCTACCTCAGCCATAGGTAGCCGGGAAACTCAACGCCTGTTCCAGGTAATTCGCTCGCTACGAGACCGGGGTGTCGGTGTGGTGTATGTCAGCCATAAGCTGGATGAGGTGTTTGATATTTCTGATCGCATTACCGTGTTAAAAGACGGTAAGTTAATGGGAACTGTTACAACCCATGAAACCACGTCAGATGACATTGTTCGCATGATGGTGGGTAGAGATTTTGAAAAGATGTTCCCTCAATCTAATATAACCATGTCTGCACCACTTCTCAGAGTTAATCATTTCACTGGAAAGGGTTTTTCGGATATCAGTCTGACGGCGAATAGTGGAGAAGTTTTGGGTTTGTTTGGGTTGACTGGCGCAGGACGCAGCGAATTGGCACGCGCTATCTTTGGGATTGATGCACCGCTATCTGGAGATATTTATCTTGATGACCAGATTGTTCACATCAAAAATCCACGGGAGGCGATGAAAATGGGCATTGCTTACGTGCCTGAAGATCGAAAAATTGATGGTTTATTCCTGGAAATGTCACTGCAAAACAACGTTGGATCTACCAATTTGGAGACTATCAGCCAGGGGATGATGATTATTAATCGTAAACAGGCAGCATTGGCAAAAGATTGGATGCAACAACTTATGATTAAAGCCAGGAACATTGAGCAACTTGTTAATTACCTCAGCGGTGGTAACCAACAAAAAGTACTGTTTGCCAAGTGGTTGGCTAGAAGCCCCAGGGTATTGATCGCAGATGAACCAACCCGTGGCGTAGATGTAGGTGCCAAGGCAGATATTCATACCCTTTTGCATGATTTAGCCAGAAAAGGCGCTGCGGTGGTGATGATCAGCTCAGAGCTTCCAGAAATTATGGGGTTGAGTGATCGTATCGCTGTGATGCGGGCCGGAAAAGTAGTGGGTGTCTTTAACAGTGCAGATGCCACCGAAGAACAGCTTGTGGCTTACGCCTCTGGCGCGTCTACCAACGGAAATAATTCATATGAGGTACACCAATGACAGAAAAAACTTCAACATCTGGGATTACAACAAATAAGGATTTTCGCACAGGGATAACCAATTTTTTATTTCGGTTGGTACGCGTACGGGAAATGGCGATGGTTGTCCTGATCCTGATCAGTTGTGTCATTATGTCCATCCTATCTCCGCATTTTTTGAGTATCACCAATTTTCTATCAATTTCTCGCGGTTTTTCGATGGAAGGAATGGTCACCATTGGAATGGCGCTCTTGCTGATAACTGGGGCATTTGATCTATCTGTCGGGGCAGTGATGGCGCTGAGTGGTATTGTGACAGCTTTTTTGATTGTAACTGCGCGCCTGCCCTATTTCGTGGCTGTTTTAGGCGGTTTGGGGGTAGGGCTTACAGTGGGTGCGATCAATGGTTTGTTGGTTACAAGGATCAAAGTTAATCCTTTGATTGCCACCTTGGGAATGATGACGATTACGCGGGGTATGGCGCTCGGGCTAACCGAAGGCAGCCCAGTGGTGAACGTGCCATCTGATTTTGCCTGGTTAGGACAGGGAAATGTGGGTAGGATACCGGTGCCATTCATTATCTTGTGTGTAATGGTGCTGGTGACGGATATCCTCCTGAGAAAGGGACGCACTTTGCGGCAGTTATATTATGTTGGCGGCAATCAAAAGGCGGCTCTATTATCCGGCATACCGGTAAACCGCATCATCCTGTTTACTTTTATGGGGTCAGGGTTGGCTGCCGCCCTGGGAGGTATCATCACCATGGCTCGTTTAACCAGTGGAATCCCCACCGCTTATGCTGGGGTTGAACTGCGCGTGATTGCTGCTTGCGTGATTGGAGGCGCAAGCCTTTCAGGCGGAGAAGGAACGATAATTGGTGCCCTGTTGGGGTTGGTTTTCATGGCATTGGTTTCAAACGCCATGACCATGTTGGGTGTATCCATTTATTGGGAAGGTGTTGTAACTGGAGCAATATTAATCCTGGCTGTTTCGTTGGACATGCTTTCCCGACGACGATTATGACAATAGTCGATAAATGTGTTTAGCGTCATTTCAGGAGGTGATTATGCGGTGAGTATTAGAGATAAAGAGTTTAATGTAGAGTGACTGTTGGTTACAAGAAAATTTTATTATGATACAAAATGCAAGGATAAGGAGAAAAGTGATGTCTGATTTAAATAAACCATTTGATCTCAAGGTGTCTCGAAGGCAGTTTCTAAAGTTCTCTGCCACCACGTTGGGGGCTGGCAGCATTGCCCTGGCTGGATGTCAGACTGCTCCCGCTACAGAAGCACCTGCAGCTAATGAAGTTGCTGAAGCTCCTGCGGCTCCGGTCGTTGAACAGAAAGATCAAACATATGTCTGGTTGTGCGCTGTTACAGGAGTGTCATTTTGGATTGATGGACGCAAAGGTATGGAAGCTGCTGGCAAGTCTTTAGGCGTCAAAACAGAATTTTTGGGACCGCAAGAATATGATGCTTCCCAGCAACTTAAAATCCTGGATGATCTGATCGGGCGAAAACCGGCTGGCATTATGATCTTCCCCGCTGACCAGGCTTCGCTTTCGGACACGATGAAACGCGCCATGAAGGAAGACATTCCAGTATTATGTGTAAACTCGGATGTAACAGACCAATCTGCGCGCTATGGTTTTGTGGGTCCTAACAACCGGGAAGTGGGTCGCACGGGTGGTCAAATCGTGGTTGATTTACTCCAAGGCAAAGGAAATGTTGCCATTATGACCGTCCCTGGTATTGAAGTTCATGAAAGCCGAAAGGGTGGTTATGTGGATATCATAGAACAATATCCTGACATCAAGGTTCTGGATATTGTTGATAACAAGTCGGATCCATCGTATGGGGTGACGGTTGCCAACCAACTGATCCAGGCTTACCCCGATCTGGATCTGATTATCGGTACCGATGCAACTGCTGGAGCAGCCATCGCCCGAGCGCTCAAAGAAACTGGCAAAGATGGCGTAATCAAGTGCGTGGCTATGGACCGGGATCAGGATATGCTTCCCTACGTGGAAGATGGCACCATCACCGCAACCCTGGCGCAAAACAGCGTAATGGAAGAGTGGATGGCAACCCATTATTTGTACTGGTTGAAGAATAACACCATCCCAGAATTTGCGGATTGGCGTGAGGCGGCTGCACCGCAGGCTCCGAAATATACGGATATTGGTGTATCGGTTGTGACGAAAGATAACGTGAAATTCTATAAGAAATAAACTCCAAATAAACCCGGGCGGATGGAAAGTCCACTTCCATCCGCCCACCAACTTATGTGCAGGCGACAGTCACCTCTTACGCAACTTCATATTTTGAGAAGTTGACAATGATTGTCGCCTCATAATTGATATTTTACTTCAAAAAAGTAACAGGGATAATCTTATGACCTGGAATGTGATGATTACGGATGTCTCTTTCCCAGACATTCGTCTCGAAGAAGAAGAATTAAAAAAAATCAATGCATCCCTGGTGCGACTGAATTGCAAAACAGAACAGGACGTTATTCAGGCATGCCAGGATGCAGACGCGCTATTGGTTCAATACGCACCGATCACCGCTGATGTGTTGAATCAATTACCCCGATTGAAAGCCATAAGCCGTTATGGTATTGGCGTTGATATGGTTGATGTATCCGCAGCAACGAAAAAAAATATCCTGGTTTGTAACGTTCCGGACTATTGTATTGAGGAGGTTGCCACATTTGCTTTGTCTCTGCTCCTGTTCTTAGCCCGGCGCATCCCAACTTACCAGAATGACGTGAGTAACCAGCGTTGGAATTTGAGTGATATCGATGATGCACACCGAGTAAATCGGATACGCGGACAGATACTCGGGTTGGTCGGTTCTGGCCGGATAGCTCAAGAACTGGCAAAGTTGGTAACTGCTTTAGGCATTCGGGTAGTTTACTACGATCCTTATGTAAAAGTCAGCCCACTGGATGGAATGTCTTCGGTGAGCTTTGAAGAATTGATCACAACTTCCGATTTTATATCCATTCACTGTCCTTTAACTCCTGAAACACGTGGCTTGTTTGACGAAAGGGTTTTCCAGGCAATGAAATCTTCAGCAGTATTGGTAAACACTGCTCGTGGTGCAGTGGTAAAAAACTGTGCCTTAGAACAGGCTTTACGAAATGGTTGGATTGCAGGCGCTGGATTGGATAACCTGGAGCAGGAACCACCTGATTGGAATGATTCCTTGTTGTCTGCTCCAAACCTGGTAGTGACTCCTCATATCGCCTTCTACTCGGAGGAGTCATTAAAAGATTTGCAACGATTAACCGCTCAGTCGATTGCTGATCTATACCGTCAAAACATGCCTGAAGGTCTTCTCAACCCTGAACTGTTCCCGGGTTTTCTCCAAAGGATGCGTTCGCATGAATGATGCAGTTGGTATTATCCTTGCGGTGGATGTTGGTACTTCAACCCTAAAAGCAGGTATATATTCTTCTGACCTTACCTTGATGGCTTCTGCTTCCCGAAGCTATACGATCCATGTTCATGACCAGGGGATGGTGGATATCCACCCATCTTTATGGTGGAATGCTTTTGGAGAAGTGTGTAGTGAGTTAAAATCGCACCTAAATGGGGTAAAGGTGATTTCCCTTTCTGTGAATACACCTGGTCTATCCACCATGGATGAAAATGGCGATCCATTGTTTCTCTCCATTTTGCATTTGGATGGACGCTCGAGGGCTCAGGCATTAAAAATTCGAAGATTAGTTGGCGAGGAGCGTTTGTTAGAACTAGCATGCAACCTGCCAGTATCAGGTGGTTCTTCCCTGGCATCCATCCTATGGATCCGGGATAATCATCCAGATATATATGCTCGTGCCAGGTTTGGACATACCAATACCTTCATGGTAAAAAAACTGACGGGGGAATGGAGTATCGATCCATCGACTACATCCATCACCGGGATGTATAACACCTCA
>Ga0194126_10004202_pt1 | contig 22133 bp, 19 predicted proteins | sample TA2KigC150mmetaG_FD_148641 | JGI IMG/M metagenome (GOLD analysis project Ga0194126, IMG submission 148641) | Freshwater microbial communities from Lake Tanganyika, Tanzania - TA2015035 Kigoma Deep Cast 150m | ecosystem: Environmental > Aquatic > Freshwater > Lake | place: Tanzania: Lake... | reverse complement strand
ACCTAAGTGTCTCGCTCCCGTTCAAAAACTGTTTGGCCTGTTCTATTGTGGTTAGCTTCTCATCGTTCATGATCAGTTGCATGTCCCAATCATAAATGAGTTGCCTGTTTCAGGCTCACCTTGCATTAGAAATCGGTGCTCCCTCCAGGCTCATCTTGTATTGGAAGAGACTCTGTCCAATCATAGGGGTGCAGTCCAAACCTTCAAAACTATCGTTGAAAAGACTAGGTCGGACTTGGTCAAGATCATTCCGCCTGAATTTGCTCTTACAAAAACTTCTAATACATCATTGTAATCCAAACCCTCCTCGACCTCTTGGAAAGACAGCTTCTCACTAATGTTGAATACCTGTATGAATTGCCCCAGATTCTGTGCAATCCTTTTCTTAATTTCATGCACGTCAGAGCCAAATCGCGTCTCTACAAACTCGGGTATATCCTTTATTTTTAGCTTGACGACTTCCTTGAGCCTTAACCAGTGTGGATTGAAACGAGTTACTTCAGGATCCAGAAAGCGAAATTCATATCGTAAGTCCTCTGGTTCCTTCTCTGGGTTACTATCAACCTTAAAATAGAGGCGCTTCCCATCATAGCTGCCAAAGAAGCCCAAATACAAAGACTGCAGCCGTTGCTGACCATCCAAGATCAAGTAGCAATATGGGGGTATCTGCTCCTCGTCTGAAATAGGACGCATGGCTGTCTTGAAATCTTCTATGAACTTCTTGGTCCGGAGCTTGAGGTTTTCGGGCGGTTTCCAAGCCAGGAAAGACCCAATAGGGTAATCATTCATGATAGAATCCATCAGTTTGCAAATCCGTTCCTCTTCCCAGACGAACGACCTCTGGATTGAAGGAAGTCTATACTCATCATGTCTTATAGAGTCCACAACGTCGTATATCCGCTGGTTCGTTTTTATTTTCGGCATTGTGGTTATCTCCCACTCAGTTTAAGTTCTACCTATTTCGTATTTACTGAATTCGGAAACAGCAAACTCGCTCCCCGAGCGGAATTCGAACCATAACTTTAGTCTTCAATAGTGTCTTTGGTACTGGGTATTCTGCCAGCGAGGCGTTGGTCAAGACGAGTTGAGGCATCGAGAGCCCGGGCTAGGGCTTTGAACAGGGCTTCGGCTTTGTGATGGTCATTGATGCCACTCATGACCTTAGCGTGTACATTTAACTTACTTTCTGAAGCAAAAGATACGAAGAAATGGCGAATTAAGTCAGCGGGCATCTTGTCTATAGTGCTGTTGCCGAAGGATGCCTCAAATACCGTATAACCTCTGCCCCCGATGTCTAATGCGACCATGGCTAAGGCCTCATCCATGGGCACCAGAGCATGAGCCATCCTGACTATTCCTAGCTTGTCTCCGAGTGCTTGGTTGAAGGCTTTACCTAACGAAATTGCCACGTCTTCAATCACATGGTGTTGGTCGGCGCCGCTAGCTGAGAGCTTTATATCGAATATCCCATGCTGAGCTAGTTGGCTGAGCATGTGGTCAAAGAATCTGATACCGGTGGTAATTTCGAACTGTCCTTTGCCGTCAATATTCAACTCTACTTTGACGGAAGTCTCCTTGGTTTCACGAGTTACTGTTGCTTTTCTTTCAGCCATTTTTTCAACCTCGCTGTATTCCTTTTCAATTCAATGAGTCTACATTAACATATTTCTTTCAATGCGGCAATCAAGGCATCAGTATGTTCTGACTTGCCGACGCTGATGCGCAAGCAGTCCTTCAACTGTGGGGTATCGAAGTAACGGACAAAAATACCCATCTTTTGTAATCCTTTGTGTATTGTCTTTGCTTTGCCATTAATTACTGAGCAAAGGATGAAGTTAGCTTGTGATGGATAAACTTTTAGCCAGTCAAGCTGGTTCAGTTTGTTAGAGAGCCGTTCTCGTTCATCCACGATTGCCTTAATCGTGCTGTGGAGATAAGTAGTATCCTTTAGTGATTCCAGTGCTGCCCGTTGTGCAGCGGCGTTCACGTTATATGGCTGCTTTATTTTCATTAGGTATTTGACTATGTTGGTTGGGAAAATACCATAACCGACACGTAGTCCAGCTAGCCCCGCCCATTTGCTGAAAGTGCGCAGGACTATGAGATTTGGGTGCTTTGGAACCAAAGGGGCAACGGTTGTACCGCTGAATTCGAAATAGGCTTCGTCAATTACTACTACAGGTATGCAATCCAGGAGTTCCAGAATTGTCTGTTCTGAGGTCATATTGGCTGAAGGGTTGTTAGGCGAAGCGATAAAAATAACCTTTGTCCGTTTATCCAGAGCTTTCTTTATGGCGGCGACATCTACAGAGAAATCTAGCTTTCTTGGTGCGTTAACTATCTTGCCACCGCAGACATCGGTGCTAAAAGGATACATACCGAAAGTTGGTGGGCAGTTAATCACCTTGTCGCCGGGTTCAATAAATAGGCGCAAAATGAGGTCAATAAGTTCATCGCTGCCGCTGCCAGCCAGAATGTACTCCGAGCTTATTCCTGTGTATTCTTCCAGTGCCTTTCTTAGCTCTCTCTGTTCGGGGTCGGGATAGAGGTGGTAATAAGCATAATTGGCCAGGGCCTGTTTTACCCTAGTTGAGCAGCCATAGGGATTTTCGTTGCCGTCGAGTTTGATAACGTTTTCCTCGGCAATCTCGACACGCTGGCTCAATACATCGGTTGGCTCGATTGGTGTATAGGCCTTCATAGCTTTTAGTTCAGGCCTCACTAATCCCTCGATGTCTTCAGGCGAAGTCATTTCGCTCTTTCCTTTGTCGGCTGTAATCTTATCTTGATTGTCTGGGCATGACCTTTAAACCCCTCAGCTTCAGCTATGGTTATGGCTGCTTGCCCTAGTTCTTTCATGGCAGCTCCATCTAATGCGATAACATTGGTGACCTTAAGGAAGTCCTCTATGCCGAGTGGTGAGCTGAATCGAGCACTACCACCTGTTGGCAGGACATGGCTCGGTCCAGCGATATAATCACCCAGTGCCACAGGTGAGCTATCGCCGATGAATATGCAGCCGGCGTTGCGAATTTTTCTGATGTAACGGCTGGGGTTACGTACCATCAGCAATACATGCTCAGGAGCATACAGATTTACTAGGTCAATGGCTTCATCTGTACTGTCAACCAGTACTATAATGCCTTGAGACTTTAAAGCTGTTCTGGCAATATTTCGCCGTTCCAGCTTTGACAACTGCAGTTTGCTCTCGCTCTGCACGTCCTCAGCTAATTTTGATGAGGTGGTGATTAAAATTGCCGATGCCTGGGGGTCATGTTCGGCTTGGGCTATAAGGTCGGCAGCACAGTGCGATGCGGTGGCTGTATCGTCAGCTACAATCACTATCTCGCTTGGCCCCTGGAGCCCGTCTATATCTACTGTCCCGTAGACCATTTTCTTGGCTGTAACCACAAAGACGTTGCCCGGCCCACAAATCTTGTCTACCTTTGGTACTGATTCGGTACCAAAAGCTAGGGCGGCAATAGCTTGAGCCCCGCCTATCTTGAAGATGCGATTCACCTTGGCGATGTCGCAAGCCACAAGTGCTGCTGGCGGAATTGTGCTGTCCTCTTGGGGTGGCGTAACCACAATGATTTCTTTCACTCCGGCCACCCGGGCTGGGATGGCTGTCATCAGCACTGTGGAGGGGTAAGCGGCAGTACCACCGGGCACGTAAATGCCCACTCTGTCTAATGGCCTGACTTGCCGTCCCAGGCCGTGGATTAGGAAGCTGGATACGAGTCTCTGTTTACAGGCAGAGTGGAACCTCTCTATCCTGTTTGCTGCCAGCTTAAGCGCCGCTATTAGCCTTTTATCCACTTTTTTGTAGGCGTCGGAAATCTCACTCCGAGTTATCTCCAGCGAGCTGAGTTCAACCCTGTCCAGTTTCTTGGTGTAGCTGAAAAGAGCCCTATCGCCTTTGTCACGCACATCTACAAGTATGCGTTTAACTACCTCTTCAGTAGGGAGTTCTTTCTTGCTTGGCCGCTCTGGCGACACAGCGAGTCCAAAATGGGTTACTTCTCTGGTCAGCAGAGGTTTCGCCTTTTCAAAACCTTCGATTATTCTCATCTAGTTAGTCCTGGCTGCCTGACGAAAGATTTGAACCAAAGAGGTCATTTTCTCCTCCTTGAGTGGGGACTCCAGACTGTTTTTGTTGCCAATAAGACACGCGGTAGATTGAAAAAGTGTATCCATGATTCTGAGATTATGCTTGGCTAGGGTCTTCCCGGTCTGCGTGTTTTCGATAAGCAAATCGGCATCCTCAGGCAAGAAAGCTTCACTTGCACCCCATGTGGGAATTAATTTATACCGGCTGACATGGTTATCACGAAGATATTTGTCGGCGATATTTATGTATTCTGAGGCTATTCTCAGTGGCGATAATTTACCTGCCTGTATCTGCTTCAACTGGTCAATATTGCCTGCAGGCAGTTCCTGGCTAACCACCGCTACTACTTTTACCTGGCCGAAGCCAAGCTCTGCGAGTTGGGTAACTGGGCTTGAAGGAAAACGATAAAGATGGTCGAAGAGCCAGTCCTTGCCAGTTATGGCCAGGTCGAAATTACCGTTGGCTACCTGCTGTGGCATATCCTGTGGCCTGATTACCTTAGCATTAATCCAGTCCAGATTGAATCTTGGTCGTCGGCTAAGCCTATCGCCTGAATAGCCTTGCAGCTCCAATCCTATTTTATTTAGGAATTCGGCGGTTGGTTCTTGCTGGTGTCCGTCAGGCAAAGCGAGCCAAATCTTTTCTTCGTTGAAGTCAGGCTTAAAGCTATTGAAGCTTTTAGATGGCTCAGGCTTGATTTGTAGCCATGGTTTGGCTTTCATCTCGAGACCCCGGCTGAAATAAGCTACGACCTGACTGACATTCTTAGTCTGCCAGCTTTCCTGATTAGCAATAAGAAAGGCATTAGTAGAGAGCAGAGTTTTCAGTGGGACTAAGTTCTGGGCACTTATTTCTGATTCGTCTTTTGACCATAGTAGAACCAGGTCAGCATTCTCCGGCGGGTAAACCTCGGCGGCTCCCCATACAGGAAAGATTCTGAACCTCCTCAACCTGAGATTTAGAGCTGAAGCTTCTGCCAGATTGGGATACTCGGTCACTATGCGCCAGCTATATTGTTCGGCTGACAATTCCTGAAGGCAGGATGTATTTCTGTAGCGACTGGCGGCTAGATAGAGATTTCCTTTGCCGTATTCCAAATCGGTTATCTTGAGCAGGGCACTGGTCGGGTACTTAGCTGTAAGTTCTTCAATCCAATCCAAGCCGCATATGCCCAGGTCATAATTGCCTATGGCTACTTGAATAGGTATGTCCTTTTCCTGAAATATCTTGGCGGAGAGATTGGGAAGCACCGTGGATTGGAGGCGATAAAATCGCGTCCTTTCACTATAGTTGTCGAATTCCAGCCCTATCTCTCTCAAAAGACAAGCTGTAGCTGATAGAAGTCTGCCTTTGGGCAAGGCTAGCTTAATGTTATCCTGCTGGCGTCCGGTCAACAAGTTATACCGAGCCTCCTATCATGTTAATGACGTCAGCAATTGAAGATACCTCTCTTGTTAAGTTTCGGCTTTGGTCAGTAACCAGGAAGAGTGGAGGCTTCTCTTGGACTGCGATTATCCAGCGACGGTCTGATTGACGACCACTGAAGTCAATCTCAGCCACATACCCAGCTTGGCGGAGTGATTCAGCCGACTGAAAGCTGGTTTTTATTGCCTCTGGTGTCATCTTTTCGCATTTAACCAAGATTCTCTGTTCTACCTTCTGTTTGGCTTTGGGCTGAACCAAACTGAGAAGCGGGTCAATATAGAGGGCAAAACCACAGGCTGGGGTATTCTTACCACCTATAAGCGGGATGAGGTTGTCATATCTGCCGCCGCTACCTAGCCTAGTTCCCTTGGCTGAAAACTGGAAGCAGAGTCCGGTGTAATATTCGAAACCTCTAGTAGATGTAATGTCAATCTGGTAGTTACAGTTCAGGGCATCGAGAAGTCCAGCGATTTCAGCAAAATTGTCCAGCGCGGATTTTAAGCTTACAGGAATCTGCGGTAGGGCTTTCAGGTTTTCCAAGAAACTGCTGGATTTACCTCTTAAATCTAGGAGCAGCGCCAGGAGTTTGCCAGTATTTGAATTACCCAGCTCTGTTTTTGTCAATACTTGCCAGTCACCATCGAAAATCTGGTCCATCAATTTCGTCTCTTCATCTGGATTCAGCTTCAACTCCTTGAGCAAAGCCTTCAGCACACCGGCGTGAGATAATTGTATTTCAATGTTGCGGATATCCAGGTTGCGTAAGATTTCGGTAGCCAGCAGGATTAACTCCACATCCGACGCCGGTTTGTCACTCCCTATAAATTCAACTCCACCCTGCCAACGTTCTCTGTTTTCCTTGCCCGTCTCTTCAAAAACAAAGACATTTGTGATGTAAAAGAGCCTGGCTATTTGCTGCTGGGCCAAGTTCTCTACATATAGTCTGGCAACAGGTATGGTGCCGTCTGGTCTCATCACAACTCTTTCACCGCTCCAGCCGTCCCAATCGAGGAAAGAATACACTTTGCTCAACATGTTGGGAGTGAGCGTGCCAGCCGCCGTGAACAGGTAGAGATACTCCAGAGTTGGAGTCCGCACCTCTTGGTAACCCCAGTTAATACACGCTTTTCGAAAGACATCCTCTATATAACGAAAGACCTCTGTGTCTTTGGGAAGTAAATCTCGAGCCCCCTTGCACTTTCGACTTGTCATAATTTCAAAAACCTTAGCCAAGTTGACCTATTCTACACTAATAGATTTATACCTTCAATCTAAATCTATAGAGGAAGAAGTGGCAACAATCTCTTTTCACGTAGTGGCGACCTTTATGGTCGCATTGGGCGAGGCTGAAGCCTCGCAGCTACATTCCCTTTGTGCAAATCACAAATCCGAATTTACAAGCACTAAACAAATTCAAGCCACAAACACTAATGACCGAAACACCAGGTGTTTTGAACTCGAAGAAGAGGCTCTCCCACTGTCATTTCTGAGTCCCGATAGATCGAGATGAAGAATCTCATCGTATCTTCCCCCCGTTGAGATTTTTCAGTCGCCCTTCCACGGAAGGGCTTCTTCAGAGGGGCATTTCTAATTTGCGGAATTTGAATTTTGATATTGTTTAGGATTTGGAGCTTAGTATTTTAACATTTTTCATTCTATGAGTCTTGTTCTCAAGGTAGCATGTAGTGTGTCCCCTGCCTTGCGGGGCTGGATAGTCTCGCTATGGAAAGGCGACCCTTTAAGGGTCGCACTACATTAGGAGGCGCTTTAGCAGTCTGTATTTGCTGTTAACCATCGGGTAAATTATAATTATGCTACGGTTGGGAACTGATGCTCAAGTCGAAACTCAGATTTATCTGCACTCTTATTCTGGCTAGCCTGGGGGCTATAGTTTTCGCCTCCAGCGGGATTAATGCTGGCTCGCCGGATATCGAAGTTCTCAAAGTGGACGGCACTATTGTCCCTGTAGTGGCCGATTACTTAGACCGTGGCATCAGTCGGGCAGAATCTAAGGGAAGCATTGCCTGCATCATCGAGTTGAATACCCCTGGGGGGCTACTTAATTCCACAGAAAAGATAGTCCAGCGTATTTTAAATGCCAGGGTGCCGATTGTGGTTTATGTCTCTCCTAGTGGTAGCTGGGCGGCTTCAGCGGGAACGTTTATTACCATAGCCGCGCATGTAGCGGCCATGGCCCCAGGGACAAGTATTGGAGCGGCACATCCGGTAAGTGTCGGGCAAGAAATGCCTGAGGAAGTAAAAAAGAAAATAACTGAATATTCGTCTGCGTGGATCCGAAGCATCGCTGAAATACGGGGTCGTGACCCCGAGCAGGCTGAGTTGGCGGTTTCGGCAAGCAAGTCGTTTACTGCTTCTGAAGCGTTAGAAGCTAATCTTATTGATTTACAGGCTGATGACCTAGAAAGCCTGATTCGGCAAATAAATGGCAGGAAGATAACTCTAGCCAGTGGCAGTGAAGTCACTATTGATACTACCGATTATGCGCAGAGCCGGAACGAGATGAATCCGGTCGAGCGTTTTTTGCATGTCATCAGTGACCCTAATATCGCTTATATCCTGCTCAGTCTGGCCACGATAGGCTTGATTACCGAGATTTCCAACCCGGGGCTGATATTCCCTGGGGTAATTGGTGGCCTCTGTCTTTTCATGGCCTTTTATTCTCTGGGTGTGCTCAATGCCTACTGGGCAGGCTTGTTGCTCATTTTGCTTGCCATTGGGCTATTTGTTGCGGAGGTCTTCACGCCCACTTTCGGTGCCCTGACGGCTGGAGGAGTTGCCTCTTTGGTTATCGGCTCTCTTGTTTTGTTCAGCCATAGTTCTCCATCCATGCAGGTAAATAGAGGCTTAATTGCTGGAGTAACCATAACTATAGCTGCTTTTGTTATCTTCATTATCGGTGCGGTAGTTCGAGGCCAGAGGCGGAAAGTAGCTACTGGCGCTGAAGGGCTAATTGGCAAAGTGGCTGTAGCCAAGACACGCCTTGACCCAAAGGGTACAGTTCTCGTTGAGGGTGAACACTGGACAGCCGTGGTTGATAAGGGCAAGGTAGAGCCTGGAGAGGAGGTGACAGTAACTAATGTTGAAGGACTAAAGCTAGTTGTGACTAAGAAGAAAACTAAAAGGAGGAGAGCATGAGTATAATTCTCATTATTGGCATTGCCATATTCGTAATAATAATCTTGGCAGCAGCTATCAGGATTGTCAATGAGTACGAGCGCGGAGTTGTCTTTCGCCTGGGGCGGTTTGTTGGTGTTCGGGGGCCTGGGCTTATCTTGCTGATTCCATTTATCGAACGTATGGTGAAGGTTGACCTCCGCGTTGTCACCATGGATGTCCCAAGCCAGGAATGCATTACGATGGACACGGTAACCGTTAAAGTTGACGCTGTAGTATATTTCAGGGTTATGAAGCCAGAAGATGCTGTGCTCAATGTGGAGCAATATATCAGAGCTACCTCGCTGCTGTCGCAAACCACGCTACGAAATGTGGTGGGCCAATCTGAGCTTGAGGACTTGCTGGCTCATCGAGACAAAATTAATGAAAAGCTCCAGGTGCTGATTGATGAAGGCACAGAGCAGTGGGGGATAAAGGTAAGTATGGTGGAAGTCAGGGATGTTGAGATGCCCGAGACGATGCAGCGGGCGATGGCAGCTCAGGCTGAAGCTGAGCGAGAGAGGCGAGCTAAGATCGTGCATGCAGAGGGTGAAGCTCAGGCTGCTCAAAAACTTGCTGAGGCGGCTAAGGTTATGGCCAGTCAACCATCAGCTCTTCAGCTTCGCTATCTCCAGACTCTAACTACCATCTCCACCGAGCGGACTAACACAATAGTGTTTCCATTGCCTATAGATTTGATAACACCTATGCTTGGCAAAGTCAGCCCACCGAAGAAGTAGTTAGACTGTTACCCCCTGCCACCACAAGCTGGCAGGGGGTGAAATTAATCTTTTGTTACTGTGACATCGCCGGCCGCGATTTCGGTAAGGCTGCCATCAGCGCGGCGTAGAAGAAGATTACCGTTCTCAGTCACGTCTTCGGCTTTGCCCTGTTCGATTGTGTTACCGGTTTTGACCTGTATCCACCTGCCCAGCGTCTCCATATGGTCTCGCCATTCTTTGCATATGGGTGCTCCGAATTGGGTTTTCAGATATAGCTTTTCGAGTTCAAATAGTAGGGTAGTGGTAAACTCAGCCTTTGACACTTCCTTTCCTAGCTCCTGTGACAGGCTGGTGGCTATCTCTGAAATCTCAGGGAAAGCCGACGGGTTGAAATTGACATTTATGCCTATGCCGATAATGGTGAAATCTACCCTGTCCCCCCTGACTTCGTTTTCTATCAGGATGCCGCAGACCTTTTTGCCTTTAATCAGGACGTCGTTGGGCCACTTAATCTGTGTCTCAAGGCCGGAAACTTCTCTAATAGCTCTGACCACGGCCAGAGAGGCTATCATGATAAGCTGAGGCAAATTATTCAGAGAGGGCTTGAGAATAAGGGACATGGACAGGCTACCTTCGGGTGATAGCCAGGTTCTGCCCAGACGTCCTCTGCCGGCTGTTTGAGTGTTAGCGATAACCACAGTCCCTTCGGCTGCCCCTTCTTTAGCTGCGTTTCTGGCTGTGTCCATGGTCGAGGTCAGGGTGGGATAATAATATAACTGCTGTCCAACAAACCTTGTGTTTAATCGGCTTCGGATGGAGGTTTCTAAATTTTGGTTATGTGGTATCATTCATTATTCCCCGAGTGCTGGTCTCCCAGTTAGTATACTGATAGCCTGCGGTTATGTCTATTTGTTGTAAGCGACATCTTGACATTTTGGTCAAACCGAATTAGCATTGTCGTTAGAATGCTAGAGAGATAGAGGTAAGTCGTGGAAATAAAGAATTTGAATTTCTTGGCTGATAAGGTAGCTGCCTTGATTCTTGAGGCGAACAGAGTTGTGGTCTTTACCGGGGCTGGAGTGAGCACGGAGTCAGGTATCCCTGACTTCCGCAGCCCCGGTGGCATCTGGAGTCGGTTTGACCCTGATGATTTCACCATTCAGAAATTCATGCGTAGTCATGAGACCAGAAAGATGCAGTGGCAGATGCTGAGAGAGGGTAGTCTCCTCAAAGATGCTGAGCCGAACCAAGCTCATTATGCTGTTGCTGAGCTGGAAAAACTCGGCAAGCTGACTTGTGTCATCACCCAGAATATTGATAACCTCCATCAAAAAGCGGGAAATTCACCAGACAAAGTCTTTGAGCTCCATGGTAATATGAAACGGGTGCGGTGTATGGGTTGTGATAATCGCTTTCCTATGGAGGACATACTCCAAAGGCTTAAGGAGGATGAAGTCCCTGATTGTCATCTTTGCCGTGGCATTTTGAAGCCAGACGCCGTTTTCTTCGGTGAGGCATTACCACAAAAGGCATTGAACGATGCCACCCACCATTCCCGTCATTGTGACCTCTTCATCGTCATCGGCTCTACTCTCGTTGTCTATCCGGCGGCTTATATGCCGATGTATGCTGTAGAATCTGGAGCTAAGCTGGTCATTATCAATCTCAGCCCTACACCTATGGATTCGCAAGCTACGGTGCTTATTACCAGCAAGGCTGGCGAAGCGATGGTGAAGATTGTGGAGAAGGTAAAAAAACAATCATCGACTTGAATCGAAGGCCGTTAAAAATGGAGGACAATGGCATAAAGAAGGATAAAGCTGAGCGGAGGCAGCAGAAGAAGGCCAGGAGGAAATTTAAACTTCACGGCGGCAGCATTAGAGTGATATACCAGAATGTTATTAGACGGCGGTTAAAGGAAAAATAAATAACTGTGTTAGACAGGCTGTGAAAGGCTTTTATGATGTTAGATTCCCACAATTCAAATCTTGCTCGGAGGTAAGGATATGAAAAAAAAGTTATCTGTGATTTTTATGACTATGGTTTTGGCTCTAGCCATCGGTTGTCTACCTACTCCCCCACCTACTTCAGGTAAACTGCCGATAGCTTTTATAGATTCGGTATCGGCGGCCAGGATTTCCCCTGGGGAGACGGTTACTTTTACAGGCCATGGCATTGACCCTGATGGTGGCAGTATAGCTGCTTATAACTGGCGGTCAAGCCTTGATGGCGAGCTGAGCACAGCGGCATCGTTTAAGACCGCATCCTTATCAGAGGGGAGTCACACTATCTGGTTCAAGGTCCAGAACACAGTTGGAGACTGGTCAAAAGAGGTGTCATGCAGTGTTGTTGTCCTTCCCAGCGGGACTGTTATACCAGTTATAAGTCTATTTGAGGCTAGTCCACCAAGCATTGCTAAAGGCGAGTCTTCAACCTTGCGCTGGAACATCTCGGGTGCATCAACAGTCAGGATAGACCCGGATGTAGGTAGTGTGGCTTTAACAGGCAATAGGGTGGTGTCCCCCACCAAGACCACGGTTTATACTATAGTAGCAACTAATCAAGCGGGAACTACTACGGCTACAACTGGCGTTTTAGTTACTACGGTACCGATACACACGGTGGAGTTGTATTCCATCCCTGTAGAGGATGGGCATGTGAGGAGTAATGGGTATGTTGAGCCAGAACCGAATGTTGGGGATACTGCCACAAACATTACTATGCAGGCATTTTTGAGTTTCGACATTTCGGCTATACCTAAAGGTGCTACTATCAAGTCTGCTTCTCTGGATTTGACACTTGCTGAGGTGTTCGGTTCCCCCTTTACCATGCTTGGTCGGCTATATATTTACAGTTGTCAGTATACTGAGCTCCGCAGCCGTGATTTTAGTGTTGGCCCAGCACCGCCTGGAGCTATATATTGGACCGCGGCAATGCCCACCGAACCTATTAGCTCCAGCCTGTTGGTTGATGCTATTCAAACGCAAGTTAATGCTGGCAGTAATCGCTTTCAGATTCGGCTACAGTTTGAAAGATACAATTATAATTATGGTGTGGCTGACTATTTAGCATTAAGGTCAGATAAAACCAAGCTCGTTATCCAGTATCAGGATTGATATATAATCCCGCATTTCCCATATCAAACTGATATTTAGGCGGGTTGTCGTGGTAAAATAGCTTCAAAAGCTCGCAGGTTAACCTTCGCGGTAAAGGGCTTATTGGAGGAACCCAATGGGTGAAAAATTTCAGGAGTCACTGAAGCTTCAATTCGATAAGCGACTGAAGTTGGAGTTCCAGGGCGCCAGGATCACCTCGGATGCCGGACTGCTGGTGTTCCGGGAACTCGATGAGGCATTGGGGTTGACGGAGACGGCTCCGAACTATCTGCGGGACAGCCGGGGCGGCAGGAATGTACAGCATGAACTGGTGCCGCTTTTGCGGCAGTCGGTGTATAGCCGCCTGGCGGGATACGAGGACACCAATGATGCTGAGAAGCTGGCCAGGGACCCTGCTATGCAAGCTGTGGTCGGCCGCCGGGCGATGGAGAAGCAGGCAGCCGGCACCAATACCTTGAGCCGGTTTGAGACTGATGTCCTTATCAGCGCGGAGAACGAGACGGGGCTGGAGCAAATGAATGCGGCATGGGTCGATCGGGCCATGACGCGGACCCGTCATCAGAGAATCATCCTGGACTTAGATAGCTCCGAGAGCCCGCTCTATGGGGAGCAGGAGGGAGCGGCTTATAACGGCCACTTCGGCTGCTTGTGCTATCACCCACTCTTTTGCTTCAACCAGTTCGGCGACTGCGAAGGGGCCATGCTGCGGCCGGGCAATGTCCATAGCGCCGAGTGCTGGCCGGGGGTTCTGGAGCCGATTGTAGAACGATACCGAAAAAAAGGGGTGCGGCTGGTGTTCAGGGCTGATGCTGCCTTTGCCCGACCGGAGATATACGAATACCTGGAGTCACGTGGCGTTGGCTACGCCATCCGGCTTCCTGCCAACGATCTGCTGCAGGAGCATATCAAGCATCTGCTGAAGCGGCCGGTGGGCAGACCGCCGCAGAAGCCTATCGTCTGGTATCATGACTTCCGTTATCAGGCCAAAAGCTGGGATCACCCCAGGCGGGTGGTAGCCAGGGTGGAGTGGCATCAGGGAGAGCTGTTCCCCCGCGTGGGTTTCATCGTGACCAACCTCTCTGCCAAACCCAGGGAGGTGGTGCATTTCTACAACAAGCGGGGGACTGCGGAGCAGTGGATCAAGGAAGGCAAGTATGCCCTGAACTGGACCCGCCTCTCCTGCCACAGGTTTGCAGCCAACCGGGTACGGCTCCACTTGTTCATTCTGGCCTACAACCTGGGGAACTTCCTGCGCCGCCTGGTTTTGCCCGGAGCAATCAGGGACTGGTCGTTGCGCAGTCTGCAGGCAAAGCTGATCAAAATTGGGGGACGGATGGTGCGCCATGCCCGGCGGATTATCTTCCAGCTATCTGAGGTGGCGATATCCAGGGATCTCTTTTCTGCTCTCCTGGTGCGAATAGCACGGCTAAGCCCGGCTCCAGGCTAACCGGCCGCCCGGATAACCTGAGCGGTGGGGTGATATGGGGGAAGTGTTGGCTCTTCAGGGATAAAGGTGCCTTCGGGAAGAAGATTTTTGGCAGACAACCCCGAAAATAATGGTTCAACAGGGTGGGTGGGTCCGGAGGGGGTATTGACAGCCGGACAGTAAAGGCATATTATGCGGATTAATGGCAATAAGTGATGAAAATTGCCTGGTTGAGAAATTGATATGGGGAATCCCGGTCTAAGGAGGAGAAAATGACTAAAGTTACAGTTTTGGGAGGTTGTGGGGCAGTTGGAAGCATAGCCACAGACACGTTGGCTTCAAGTGGCGTGTTCTCCGAGGTTGTGGTTGCCGACATTAATATTACAGCAGCAAGAAAGCTGGTTGCAAAACTCAAGGGAAGCAAGCTCTCGGCTGTTGAACTGGATGCTGACAGTCCCCAGAGTATAAAAAAGGCGATTGCAGGCTCCTCGGTTGTCCTGAACTGTGTTGGGCCCTTCTACAAGTACGGGCCCACCATAATGAAGGAGGTTATAAAATCCAAAATCAGCTATGTTGATGTCTGTGATGATTTTGATGCCACGGAGAAACTCCTCGATATGAATAAAGAGGCGAAGAAGGCTGGAGTTTCGGCGCTTATTGGCATGGGGAGTTCCCCAGGCGTGGCCAATGTTCTGGTCAGGTTCTGTGCCGATTCATTGCTCGACCAGGTAGAGGCGGTTGACATATACCATGCCCATGGTGGCGAGAAGGTGGAAGGAGCGGCGGTGGTGAAGCACCGAATTCACTCGATGAAGATAGACATACCGATGTTCCTCGATGGCAAATTCACCACGGTAAATCTCTTTGCGGAGAGCGGCAGGGCATTAGAGGAGGAGTGTGAATTTCAAGATGTTGGCAAATGCAGCGTCTATGGCTATCCGCATCCTGAGACCATAACCCTGCCGCGGTACTTGAAGGGCATAAAGAGGGTGACTAACCTCGGGCTGGTGCTGCCACCGGCTTACGCCGAGCTGATAAAGGGGATGGTAAGGCTGGGCATCACCGACGAGAAGCCAATCGAGGTGCAGGGTCACAAGATTATCCCTCTAGAATTTGCTGTCGCCTATATACTCTCGCAGAGAGAGAGGCTGTTGAAAGAGGCCGGGATTAACCAACCTATGGGTTGTCTCAAGATTGTGGTCAAAGGATTCAAGGATGGCAATAAGAACAGTTATGTCTTCTCGATGTCATCGAGAGGGCAGGGTATGGGTGAGGGCACAGGTATACCTGCGGCGATAGGCGCCATACTTATGGCTACAGGCAAGATTATAGAGAAGGGCGTGTTGCCACCCGAAGCTTGTGTCAATCCCATGGATATGTTGGAACTTGCTCGCACCAAAGTGAAAGCGGCTGGCGGCAGGGGCTTTCCTATCACCATCGAGCATATTGACAAAGACAGTAAATCGCAAAGGATGGACCTGTTTAGCTAAGTGGTGTTTAATGGCCTTGCCTCCTGTCATTCTGAGCCCTTCGTTAATGCCACCCTGAGGGAGCCCTTCCTCGGAAGGGCGGCAGAAGGAACGGGCTCAGGATAAATTCCGCGACCGAAGACTCTCACGAGGGCTCAACTCCGAAAGGGACTAGATTCTTCCCCTTCCCCTTCGTTACACTCAGGGTCAGGGTCAGAATGACACAGGGGAAAGGGCTCCTCCAATCCGAAACGGAGCAGAACCCTTGAAGGTCTGTCCCTACATATGACGCTGGCCTAAATTAAGCCACTAATCTTCGGGCAAAGATGATAGCAAAGATGATAACGAACAAGCCACCAAGTGCCAAAGCTATGGTACCAACTATCGACAGCAGTGATTTACCTGTCCGTGCTGCCAGCTCATTTACTTTGAAACTGCTGCTCTGGTCACCAACCATGACATCGTAGTCGCCAATGGCTTCCTTGCTTACAGTGAAGCTCACCTTTTTCGCTTCTTTCGATTTCAGGGGCACCTCTTTCTCTGCCTCATTAGCACCATTTATCTTTAAGACAACATTATAACTGCCTTTGCTGTCGCTATCGTTGGTGATTGTGGCAGTTATGGTTACTCGTTTGCCCGGATTGACCGAGGTTGGGCTTATCTTCAGGTCGGAGACGGAAAAGCCTGCTGGTGGTGGGGGTGTGGGTGTTTCGCTGGTCCTGCCCAACAGTGCGAAAATTGTGAAATGGCTCACCTGGGCGGAAACAGTTTTATTCTGAGTATTTACTACAGAGAGCATCTCGGTCCACGCAGTCCCGGCCCAGAAGGCGATGTAGAGGTCTGATTCGGTGACCCCCTGGGGCAGGCTTGCTGAATCATATTTTAGTGTCAGGGTTATAGCCGGGCTGAAGGTAGTGTTATTAGGCCCCAAATTATAGGCGTTTATCAGCTTGGCATTGGCAGGTGTTGCCGGTGGTGCTGCCTCGGTGACTACTGTTAGCGATTGTCCCTGGATAGTGACAGTGGTATTAGCATTGAGACTCAACTGTACCCCGCTATCGGCACTGCTGAGGGTTGTGGCAGTGCTTAAAACTCCTGAGGTACTAATGCTAAACGAGCCAGTTTGGCCTATAACGTTAGTATTGATGGTTATTGTTTGGGGAGCCTCGGTAGTGAAGCTCCAGGTGGTAGACCAGTCGCTTGCGCCGGAGTCATTGGAGGCTTTGACCCTCCAGTAATAGATGGTATTAGCATTGAGGGCCGGAGAGACAGTTACCTGGGTAGTGGTGATATTGGACTGATTAAAGATGGTGGTGTTGAAGTCGCTAGCTGTAGACACCTGCACCTGGTAGGAGGTAGCTCCGGATGAGGCATTCCACTGCAGGTCAGGCGCAGTGGCTGCTTTTATAGTGTTGTTGGCCGGTGAAGACAAGGTAGGTGCTGATATCGTAGCTCCGGTGGTGAGGCTCCAGGTGGCGGACCAATCACTGTTGCTGGAGCTGCTGGAGGCTTTGACTCTCCAGTAGTAGATGGTGTTAGCATTAAGGGCTGGAGAGACAGTTACCTGGGTAGTGGTGACATTGGACTGATTAAAGATGGTGGTATTGAAGTCGCTAGCTGTAGACACCTGCACCTGGTAGGAGGTAGCTCCAGGTGAGGCGTTCCACTGGAGATTAGGCGCAGTGGCTGCTCCTGCGGCGTTATTAGCCGGTGAAGACAGCGTCGGTGTTGATAAAAGAACCCCAGTGGTGAAGCTCCAGGTAGTAGACCAACCTCTGTTGCCGGCGCTATTTGAAGCTCTGACTCTCCAGTAGTAGATGGTATTGGCATTAAGGGCTGGAGAGACAGTTATCTGGATGGCGGTGATATTAGACTGATTAAAGATGGTGGTATTGAAATCGTTGGCTATAGACACTTGCACCTGATAGGAGGTAGCTCCGGATGAGGCATTCCACTGCAGGTCAGGCGCAGTGGCTGCTCCTGTAGTGTTATTACCAGGTGAAGACAAAATAGGTACTGGTGGGGGAGTTCCGGTAGCGAATATCCAGACAGATGACCAGTCGCTATTTCCTGCGCTATTAGAAGCCTTGACTCTCCAGTAGTAGATGGTGTTGGCATTAAGGGCTGGAGAGACAGTTACTTGGGTGGCGGTGATATTAGACTGATTAAAGATGGTGGTATTGAAGTCACTGGCTGTAGACACCTGCACCTGGTAGGAGGTAGCTCCGGATGAGGCATTCCATCTGAGGTTAGGTGCAATAGCTACTCCTGTAGCATTATTGGCAGGCGAAGATAAGGTAGGTGCTGGTGGGGGGGCGCAGGTGGTGAAGCTCCAGGTGGTGGACCAATCGCTATCGCCAGAGCTATTGGAGGCTCTAACTCTCCAATAGTAGGTGGTGCTGGCATTGAGGGCAGATACAGTTACCTGGGTAGCAGCAATATCTGACTGGTTAAAGATGGTACTATTGAAGTTGTCGGAGATGGAGACTTGGACCAGGTATGAAGTGGCGCCTTGAGAGGCGTTCCACTGGAGGGTGAGGGTAGTGGCTACTCCTGCAGCGTTATTGGCAGGTGAAGACAAGATAGGTGCTGGCGGCGGAGTTCCGTTACTGTTTGTGTTGTTGCCGTAGAACTGATAAGGAGTTGGGAGTGACTGGGCATCGGCTGGTTGGGCTATACCGACGACCATAATAAACAGCGCAACCACTATTAAACAAACTGTCCCTAACTTCTGTAACATGTCGCATTCTCCCTGTCAGGGTTCGGGGATAAAATTGCGGAAAGGTTTAATCTACTTTGGTCTCTTGGCACCTTCTTGGCCTTTAGAGTATTCCTCCAGAATTTTGGCGATTAATTTTTTCAGATGCATACCCCTGTGAGCTGCCTCTGCTTTAAGTTTTCGATGTAGCTCTACACTTAAACTGGCGCGAACCTCAGGCATTTTAGTCTCCTCAAATCAATATGTAGTACGTGCTGGCAGTAACACAACTTGTTGATTTCCAGCACTTCCATGTTGTGCCAGATGTGCATTCCGTGTCATCTTTCACACACCTGTATTATATCACGCTTGTCAAGAGGGGGGATAAGTTCAAAAATCAAAATGACAGGTAAAAATGTAAGGGTTACTTGTTGGTTGGCAAAACATATAACGAGGCTTTAGCCTCACCCAAAGCCCTGCCCCGGGCGACCCTAAAGGGTCGTACTACAGGGGAGACGAATCATGCGCCAACGCTTTATTAAATTGTTCACCAATGTAGTGTGAGGCTTTAGCCTCGCCTCAAACCACGCCTCGGGCGACCTTTCAAGGTCACCTACATTGTGCTGTCTTCGTATCGTGCCAGGGTGAATATAAGGTCAGCCAGGCGGTTGAGATATTTGAGAATCTCGTCGTTTTTAACTATACCAGCTTCCTTCAGCGCTACCACTCTTCTTTCGGCACGCCTGATGACTGTCCGGACGACATCCAAGGCTGCCGAGCCAGCAGAACCACCGGGGATAATAAACGCCTTAGGCATCTCGACTTTGGTTTCAAACTCTTCTATCAAAGCCTCCAATCTCTGCACCATCTCTGGAGTGACTGTTTTGCCTTTCTCTGCCAGCCTGGCATAATGCCCATCTGGTGTTGCCAGCTCAGCTCCAACCACAAACAGTTCTTGCTGCAGGCTGAAAATAATATTTTTAATTTCGGGGCGACAGAAGTTACAAGCCAATCCTAAAAAGGATACGGCCTCGTCTATAGTGCCATAGGCTTCGCATCTAGGGTCGGATTTAGCCACCCTGTCGCCAAAAAGCAGGCTGGTTTCTCCGCTGTCACCTTTTTTGTTGAAAGTCTTCATGGTCTATTTCCTTTCTTCAATTGGTCACTTATGTAGTGCGAGGCTTCAGCCTCGCCGCAAACCACGCCTCGGGCGACCTTAAAAGATCGCACTACAATCTCCGCATGTCATCCTGGGCGGAGTGAAGGAACTCAAAACTGTGTGAGGTTCTTCGTCGCTTAGCTCCTCAGAATGACATTAAATGAGGGGCTCCTCAGAGATGTCAATGAGAAGGCCTCAGAATGACGGTAAGAAGGCTATGGTTTGTGCTGCAATATAACTCCTTTCTCGGCGAGTTGGCTGATTTCTGCCTCGCTATATTCCAGTTCCTTCAAGATTTCGATGGTATGTTCTCCAAGTAATGGAGGCCGGCGCCTGACTTGGGGCATCGTCTCCGAGAAGGTGAGAGGCGTCCGTCCGATTTTGATGTTCCCCAGTTCAGGATAGTAACAATCGAGAATCATACCCCGGTCTACTACCTGCGGGTCGTCAATCATCTCGCCCACACTGAGAAGTGGCCCACAGGTAACGTCAGCGGCCATCAATTTTGTCATCAACTCCTGGCTATCCTTTTGCTTCAATATCTGACTCAGCGTCTTCACCAGCTCCTCTCGGTTCTGCAGCCTGGTGGTGTTAGTGGCGTAGCGAGGGTCATCAACCAGGTTATCCAAGCCGAGTGCCTGGCAAAAACTCTTCCATGCCCTCTCGGTGGAAACCCCGATGAAAATGAATCTATCCTTAGCCTCGAAGACCTGGTAGGGAACAAACCCAAGATTAGCTGAACCCAGCCGAGTCGGGTTCTGGCCGGTCAAGGCATAGCTGGTTATGAAGTGAGACATATAAAAAACCGCAGTATCAAATAAAGCCACGTCTATCCTTTGCCCTTTGCCGCTTTCTTGTCGGTGCAGCAACGCCACGGTGATAGCATAAGCCCCGAACATACCGGCGCCGTAATCAATCGTCGAGGCTGCCGTTCTTACCGGTGGTCGGTCGGGCTCTCCAGTTGCCAGCATCATACCCGACATAGCCTGGGCTAACGGGTCATAGCCTGGGCGCTCGCGGTAAGGTCCGTTTTGACCGAAGCCGGAAATCGAGCAGTATATTATAGTTGGGTTTATCTGGCTGATAGCATCGTAGCCCAGGCCAAGCCTGTCCACGGTGCCCGGTGTGAAGCTTTCCACGAGGATATCAGCCTTAGCGGCTAATTTTAGAGCTATCTGGCGACCTCCTTCAGCGCGCAGGTCCAAAGCCACGCCCCGTTTATTCCGGTTAAGGTTGACGAACATGATTCCACCACCGGTATAGCGGAAAGTTTCACCGGTGAAAGGTTCAATCTTAACCACGTCGGCACCCATATCAGCTAAGAGCATGGTGCAGCAAGGGCCAGCAGCAGCATGGCTCAAGTCCAGCACTCTCATTCCATCCAAAGGTAGCATGTTATACGCCTTGCTCTATTAAATTGTTCACCAATGTAGTACGCCCCCCGATTTATCCCGACTTATCGGGATTTATCGGGGGATAGCCCTCACCCCAACTCCCACCCCAGGCGACCTTAAAAGGTCGCACTACATCATTTGTAAGCCCAAGTCAATTAGAACATGGCCTGCCCGCCGTTGACACTGAGGGACTGTCCGGTGATGTAATTTGCCTCGTCTGAAGCAAAGAAGCAGACTGCGGCGGCTATATCCTCAGGGGTAGCCAACCGACGGAATGGTATCGCCTTTATCATTTTCTCTTTCAATTCGGGGGCAAAAGCCATGAGGTCGGCGATCATCTGGGTGTCAACAAGGCCAGGGCAAACGCAGTTGATATTTATATTGTAGCGTGCCATCTCTCTGGCCAGTGTTTTGGTAAGACCAGCTACCCCGGCTTTTGCCGCGGTATACGATGCCATGGTAGTCAAGCCTATCCTGCCGGCATCTGAGCTGATATTGACTATTTTCCCATAGCCTTTCTTTACCATCTCTTTAAGGACAGCCTGGGAGCAAAGAAGTGTGCTCTTTAGGTTTAGGGCAAGCAGCCTGTCCCATTCCTCCTCCTTCGTGTCTAAAAAAGGCTCGAAGGTGAACAAACCGACATTGTTGACCAATATGTCTATTTTGCCGAACTGCTCAATTGTGGTCTGGGCCATGCGGCTAACATCTTCGGCTTTGGTCATATCTGCTACTATGTCTATTGCCTGCCCGCCGTCTTTTTTTATGCTCTCCACCGTATCCTTCAATGTATCCGGGTTCTTGTCCACTACCACTGCCTTCGCTCCTTCTTTAGCCATCCTGACGGCGATAGCTTTTCCAATACCTCTGCCACCTCCGGTCACTATGGCCACCTTATCACTGAATCTCATTTTTTCACCTCAATAGCTAGTTTAGAACACGTGGCTTAACCCCACAAAGCCTGAGCCACATCGTCCAGGCCAAGCTCGAGTAGCTTCTTTTTGCTGGGTTTGCTGGTGCTGGTGTCCCAATCCCTGGCGACGAGATAATCTCGAAGCAATGTATTGAAGTCCACCGATTTTCCTGCGGTGGGCCCAGCCTCCAGTGGAGGGTTGCCGGCGATCCTGCCCGGGACTTTAAAATCAGCAGTGCTTATGCCTTCACGGGCATTAAATGCCTGCCGTATGTTGGCAATCCTTTCCCCCGCCTTCAACAGGTCATCCATGCTGTAATTCCAGCCTGTGGTCAGATTTATAAGCTCGGTGAGAGCGCTGGCATCCATGAAGCCTAATCCGAACATGCACATACCGCTGCAAGATACGACATGCATCAGGTCTTTGCCCATTTTGTTGGCTGCGCCACGGCCAGCGATAGACTGGCGGTCAAAGGTGGGGAATTCCATGCCGCTGGCGGGCTTGGTACTGTAGTTGCCTTGGGTATGG
>Ga0194126_10004201_pt1 | contig 22143 bp, 15 predicted proteins | sample TA2KigC150mmetaG_FD_148641 | JGI IMG/M metagenome (GOLD analysis project Ga0194126, IMG submission 148641) | Freshwater microbial communities from Lake Tanganyika, Tanzania - TA2015035 Kigoma Deep Cast 150m | ecosystem: Environmental > Aquatic > Freshwater > Lake | place: Tanzania: Lake... | reverse complement strand
TCTCTGTGTAAAACTCTTCTGTTATTCCAGACGGATCAGTATAACTGTCAACAATTTTGTAATCCATTGCTGAAAGTCCTGTGGTGGCAGGATATCCTATCCAGGTGATCTGTACGGGCGCTGGTTTTCGGGCAAATACCAGCAGCCTGTTGCCGGAGGTGTGCCCTGCAAGATCAACAAGGATGTCGATGCTATCATTCCGTATTAACTCAGAAACCTTTTCGTCTGATATCACTTCAATATTTCGCCAGTGATCCGTATATCCCTTAAAACGCTCTGTTACTTCATCGTGATTCAGAACATCAGAATAGCAAAAAACCTCAAAATGTTGTCTGTTATGAAAGGGAAGTATGGCTTCAATAAAACAGGCCACTGAATGCTTTCTGAAGTCAGGGGAGACATATCCGATCTTAAGCCTGCGATCAGTTGCGCGCTCATTGGAATGGGAAAGAATAGCATGGGACAATGAATCTGCGATCTTATTTGCAAATCGGAGATGTTCTGCATAAACAGTCTGTGAATCATAGAAAGGATTGTAGATCATTGCCAGAAGGAGATTGCTGTAATACATTGAATGTTCCGGTTTTAGTTGAAGAGCATGCCTGAAACATAATTCGGCATCATGCATTTGCCCCAGGTCTTTCAAGAGATTTCCAAGGTTGCTGTATGATTCTGTGGAATTTGGATTTATTTTTAATGAGAGTTGATAACATTTCAGAGCTTCCTCAAATTTCCCCTGCATATAAAGTGCAAAGCCTTTATTCAGGAGCGCATCTGCATAACGGGGATTAATCTTAATTGCACAATTATAGTTTTCGATTGCTTCATCGAGTTTGTTTTGTATCATAAAAGAGTTTCCGAGATTGTAATATGCATGGGCATGTTCCGGATTCAATCGAACAGCTTTCTGGTAAGAAACTATAGCTTCATCAAGTTGCCCTTTTTCCTGAAAAGCAAGTCCCAGGTTAAAATGAGCATCAGCAAATTGCGGATTTATTTGAAGCGCTTTCTGGTAATATTGTATGGCTTCATTGAATTGTTCTGTTTGTTGAAAAAGATTCCCTAAATGAAAGTATACAAAGGCATTGGTATTATTTATTCGAAGTGCTTTTTCTAAATATGACTTTGCGGAATCGTGGTTGCATTTTTGAAAATATAAAACACCAAGCATGTGCAAAGCGTCAAAGTTTGCCGGTTGCTTTTGTAATATCTCTTTATAAAGGAGTTCTGCCTGCGTTAAATTTCCTTTTTGATGATATTTAAAAGCTGACTGGATCATTGATGTGATACTCATATCATGATATAGAAAATATATGTATGCCTGCCTGTTTCAGCATGCTCATTGATTTTGAATGTTTTTTTATATAAAAGTTCATATGCAAAAAACTCTTCGAGACTTAAATATCGGGCACGGTCCTTTTGTATATCATGTCAAGCAATATGAGAACAACGGTATTATCAGGCCAATATTGCATTATTTTGCGATAGATAATTTCAGCTTGTTCAAACTGTTTCATTTTGTGATAATTTATACCTAACCTAAGTGTGTTAATTGTGGAAAGTGATTTTGGTGAAAGCAAGTTAATAAAGTTTTCAAGATCTTGAGCCTCTATATACCTCCACATATTAAAGAAACCATGGAAACCAAATGGATTGCCAACTGGATTGCAGCACTCGTAAGAGAAACGATCGGCAAGTGCTTCCGGAGCAAATTTTATATCATATTGTTTTTCAAGAAATCTTCGATATTGTCTGCATATAAAATGATCCTCACCTTTTTTAAAGGGGTCAGGCTCAAGAGAAAAATTCTCCTTACTTAATGCTTGCAAGAGACGTTTAGAACGTAATGAAAATCCACCATTCCCAACATTTAATTCATCTGTGTATGCCCATTTTGCACCGATATAATCATATTTTTGGAATTCAGATGTCCATGAATCAGGATGAATGATAAAACCATCGTATTGCATAAGAAGAATAAAATCGGTCTCAATATAGTTATTCAATTCTTTGATTACAAAAGAAGAATAGTCTGTCTTTGACTGAATAGGAGATATCTGTATGATTTTAATCTCTTCTAAATCAACTTTTCTGTCGGTCAAAAACAATACTCTATCAAAACTGCAAAACTTTAATGAATGCTTCAATGCCTTCATTGAGAGCAAATAGTTATCACAATCGATACAGCAAAGTGTTGTATTCGGGATGGGAATCATTATTATTTTGTACTTAAGATATTGCCATACTAAGTATAGTGCCCATAAGTAGTTTCTATGTTGATGTAATATTATTCAAAATTTCGCAGCTTAATATCGTGTATTGGCTCTATTGTTTCATATTCATAATGATGCCCAGGAACAAAATCTGTTCCGGTGAAATCACGTTTAAATTCTTCTTCAACAAGCCTTTCCCATTCTATATCATCCCTATGGCCCCAACTCTTTACTTTTTTGAGCATTTCTTCTTTTGTTCGGACCCAACTATAGTGATGGACCATTGGACGTCCGTCCATCCCATTAATAAGGGCAGCGTTTGGAAGAGTAGAATATACGATACCCTCTCTTTCACCTGTTGTAAATATATTGTCCCTTGTAAGCTTGTTTTTTCTAACCAATAAGCCTGCTTTCTCCCATGTCTTAGCCCTATATCTCGGTTCTCTGAAATACCAGTAACATAAGAACAAGAAAGCATCATATTGTGAGAAAAAAGTTTCTCTTTCAAGCCATTCATTAAATTTGTTATCTGCTATCTCATCAGCATCTAAAAATAAAACGAAGTCGATATTATTCTTAAGATATTGCAATCCAATCCATCTTGCCATATTGTGCCAATACTTTGGTTGATTTTCCTGCCATTTATATCCGATCATATCTACGCCATGGACTTCCGTATATGTTTTTTTCAATAATTCGCTGTTTTCAGGAGTACCGTCAAAAAAATGATCAGCAGAAACTATAATTATTTGTGATGAAAAAGGTCTCACCTGATCAGTACAGAGTTTTATGAATCTATAATCCAAGGTGCAATAGCTTATAACCGTTCCTATTTTTATTAATGATTTCATAAATATGCAATGTATAATTATATGCTCTAAATAATAAACATATTATATGTTTTTTAATGGTTTTCCTGCGGTTTTATAGTTTATCCAAAATTTTAGCAATGACACTTACCCAATCTTCAAGCGCGGGCTGACGGAAAAGCCTCATAGTAGGGTACCACGGACTGTCTTCTCGGTTTAAAAACCATCGCCAATCAGGAACAAAGGGAATTAATGTCCATACAGGCTTGCCCATTGCGCCGGCCAAATGTACGACAGATGTATCAATAGATATGACCAGATCAAGGTTCTCTATAAAGGCTGCAGTATCAGAGAAGTCATAAAATTCTTCCGTATAATCAATAAGTTTTATGTCTTTTGGTGGATATTTTAATTGATCTTTGTTCTTCCCTTTCTGCAAACTATAAAATGTAATATCCTTAAGCTGCGCAAATGGCGCAAATGCTTCAAGGGAACAATATTTACGTGGCATGGATATTCCAGCCCAAACCAAGCCTATTTTAAGTTTAGAATCATCATGGAGAATTCTGTTGCGCCATTTCTCAACTAATGCGGGATTTGCAGTCATATAAGGTATATTAGCCGGTATATTCTCGAGTGCCGTATCAAATATAATGGGCAGCCTCATTAAAGAGCAATGTATATCAAAACCAGGAAGTGTTTCCCCATGCGAAATAACATTCTGTATACCTTCTACGGATTTCAGTAATGATGTCAATTCTTTCTGGCATTCAACTATTACTGTAGCGCCAAGCTGCGCAACCAATGGCGCATAGCGAATAAATTGAATGGTATCTCCGAACCCATATTCTGCATAAAGCAAAATAGTTAATCCCTTGATATCTTGTCCGTGCCATGAAGGTTGAGAAAAACTGCGTTTGCGATTTTCATAATCTTCTGTTTTCCATAGCCATTCATATTCTTTCCATCCGTGCCTGAAATCTCCCATCAATAAAAGAATATTTGCCATTTGCCAATGTGCTTCAGCATAGTTCGGGTTAAGCTGTATGACCTTCTTATAGCAGGTCAGAGCTTCGTTAAGACGTCCTGTAATTCTTAAGATGAGTCCTAAATAAATATATACTTGAATAATATTGGGGTTTATCTGAAGGACATATTGGTAACAGACTGCGGCATCATTGAATTGCTCATTGTCCAATAATGCATTTCCTAAGTTGTAGTATGCTTCAATAGAATTCGGGTTAATCTCTATCGCTTTCTGATAACATATAATCTCTTCACTAAAAAGTCCTTTTGTACGATTGATAATCCCAAGATTAACATATGCATCAGCATAGCCGGGATTTAATTGCAGGACCTTCTGATAACAGGTTAAAGCATCGTCAAATTGTTTTTTGTCTCTTAAAGCATTTCCCAGATTATAATATGCTTCAGTAAAAGATGGGTTGATTTTAATTGCTTCATTGAAACAGTTTATAGCAGCATCATAATTGCGCAATTTGACGTATGTTATTCCAAGCATGAGCAAGGCATTAACATTATCAGGTTGAAATTTTATTATTTCCAGATAAATAGTTGCTGCAAGAGATAAATCTCCTGCCTGATATTTCCGGAGGGCTAATTGAAGAGCTTCGTTAATATTCATTGCTTCTGTTTGGAACGATCCTTTAATTTCTCGTTTACTACCTGTTCAAGAAAGTTCTCAAGGCCTTTTATACAGATTTTATCTCGATATACGAGGTGCTTATGAGCAGCAATTTTATCTGAAATTTGTTTTCTCCAAGCAGGGTTTTTGCCAAGCTTTGCCGCTAACATTATATAGTCATCAGGAGTTGCAGCAATGGTTTCGGTAACTCCCATCATTGTTAGAATAGCAGAGCCTTCCCGCCCTCGCATCAGCTTCGTAGGAAGAGTAACAACCGGCAGATTGCAGGACAATGCTTCTAAAACAGAATTACATCCTGACCACCCTATTGGGTCCAGAAAGATGTCGGACAAATAATTGAGTGATTGATATGACTCTGGGGCAAGGGGCGGCAGGAATACAACATAATCATTAGGGTCGAGATGAAAACGATCAAATGCCCAGTTGATTCTCGTTTGAAACTGTTCTATGACTGAGTTTATGTAAGGATGGGAAACGAACAGAAATTGACAATCTCCGGCCTGTTGGGCAATTTTGGGAAATACATCGTCATATTGTGGCAAGAACTTATATAGTGATTGAAAGCAATGATAAACGATGGATTTTGGACGCAGCTCTAAGGTTTCACGGCTTGCTTTTATGTGTTGAATTTCGGGTGATGAGTAATAAAAGGATAGTTTCGGCAAACGGATAAGTTGCTCTGTATAGTGCTTTTGCGCATCAGGTGGTTCTATCAAATCACTACTGAGAAAATAATCAATGGTAGGAAGACCGGAAGTTTCAGGATGTCCCCAGGACGCACACTGGACAGGGGATAACCTCAGTGCAGCAAGTTTTATTGAAATCGGGTTCATGCCGATTTCGGAGTAGATAAGGACGTGAAGATTATCATTTAGAATAATCTCGCAAAGTTCTTCAAAAGAATGAACGTCCTCAACGAAGCGGCTGAAACATTGTCTGGCAATAGCGGTTTCTTTATCTTTTTTTTTGCCGGTATAATAACCAAAAAGGCGAAAACGATTTTTATCAATGTTCTCAATCCATCCCTTTATCGGAATTTTCCATGAAGCGTGGTAATAAAAAAATCCTGAAACAACACCAATCCGGAGCGGCTCTCCCGGCAAATGAAGAGGCATAGGTGGACGCTCAGCAAATTGTGGATATTTTGCTGACATGATTTTACAGACCAATTCACCATACATTTTCTGCAGTTCTCTGTCGTTCAACCCCTGGTATGCTAAAAAGAATGGTTGCTTTTGACCAATAGCTTCAGAGGCAAGTGATATATCATTTGGAGAATTAAGAGAGATTGTGTCCCGTAATTTTATAAGTTCTTCCTGATATAGCTCACGGGAACTTTCAATACTTGACTGATCAGGATAAAAAATGGGTATCTGCGACATACATTTAACCCAGCGTGCTAATACAAAGGAAGGATTGTGCTTGATAGCCTTATCATAAGCATTCAACGCCTCATTTATCTTCCCTTGTTCCTGCAGGGCAACGCCCATACTATAGTAAGGAGCTGCACGATCCGGGTTAAGGTCAATAGCCTTCTTATAACATATTATCGCTTTATCAAGTTGTTTTTCCCCCTGAAAAATAGTCCCAAGGTAGTAGTAGACGGCTATAAGATTTGGATCTAATTCAAGAGCTCTTTGATAATAAGTTGCAGCTTCATCAAGGCGCCCTTTCTTATGAAAAACTATTCCTAAACTATAAAGGGACAGAGTATGTTTGGGATTTGCATTTAAGGCTTTTTTGAAATAAATTATCGCATCGTCAAATTGTTCCCTTGTCTGAAAAATATACCCTACATTATGATATGCATCAGCATTATCTCTATCCAGTTGCAGACTTTTTTGGTAAGATATTAGTGCTTCATTGAGAAGATTTTTCCCCTGGTAAGCAGTTCCTAAATGATAATAAGCATCTGCATGTTCCGGGTTAAGAAGCACTGCCTTTTGATAGCAGGTTATTGCTTTATCAATTCGCCCTTTATCATGAAATGTTATTCCTAAGTTAAAGTGTGCTTCAACAAAATCACGATTTATTTGCAGAGCCTTCTGATAGCAAGTTATAGCCTCATCGAGATCTCCTTTTGCTCTGAAAGAATTTCCTAAGTTATAGTATGCCTCGGAATTGGATGGGTTCAATCGGATTGATTCACTGATATGTAATATTGCTGAATCATAGTTATTTGACTGATAGCATATTACTCCGAGAAGGTGCATGGCATCAACATTAGCAGGGTGAGCTTTCAATATGTCTCTGCAAATAAATTCTGCCTGGATCAAATTTCCGGATTGATATTGTTCGTTAGCTGTTTCGATTGCCTTATCTATGTCCATATTTCTGTTAAATGCACATCAGTTATCACACCAGTCCTTCCATATCTTCCTATAAGATGCTTCCAATGAAGAGATAAAACGTTTTGAATCAGTCAAAACTGATTTTGACATCATATCCCTTAATCTTTTCCTGATCAACTGTAATCTGTTGAGATCCTCCGCAAGTTTTACCGCAATCTCTACATATTCATCAGGTGTTCCGGCAACAAGCTCAGGGAGACCGACATTTGACAGGAGGCTCATCCCGACACGGGATGCATGGGTATTTCCGGAAAGGGTTATGACAGGCACTCCCATCCACAATGCTTCACATGTCGTAGTCGTACCATTGTAAGGGAACGGATCGAGTCCGATATCTATACGATTGTAAATTCCCAGATGTCCTCTGGTCGATGTTTGCCAGCCAAAGAGATCTATCCGTCCAGCATCTATGCCTTGCTGAGCAAACAGACTTGTCGCATACTCATGGGTTGATCTGTCAGTAAAGCATGATGATTTCAGAACCAGGTGCGAACCGGGAATTGATTTCAGGATCTTCGTCCAGAGTTCAATGGTTTTAGAAGAAACTTTTGGAAAATTATTGAAGGAACCGAATGTGATATGACCTGATGTCAGGACAGGAATAGGGCCAACCTCTGGACTCTCCCTGTCTGGAAGATAACACAGAAAGCAATCCGGCAACCTTATCAGTTTTTCGGTATAAAACTGTTCGCTCATACCAGGAGGATCAGTGTAACAGTCAACGATCTTATAGTCTATATTTGTAAGACCCGTGGTTGAAGGATATCCGATCCACGAGACCTGAACAGGGGCAGGCTTCCGTGCAAACAAGAGCATACGATTATTAGCTGAATATCCGGCAAGATCAACAAGGATATCGATACCATCATTTTGTATCAAATCAATAGTCTTTTCATCTGATATACCTGCAATATTTCGCCATTGACAAGTATATCCCTGAAGACGCTTTGTTACATCATCCTGGTCCAGCACATCGGAATAGCAGAATACCTCAAACCTTTCTCTGCTGTGAGCGGCAATCGCCGGTTCAATGAAATATGCGACTGAATGTCTTCTGAAGTCGGGAGAAACATAGCCAATCCTGATAGGTCTTTTGATGGTTCTGTAATTATTATGAGGAGTAACAGCAGTTTGTAAAGGTTTTTGAAATTGCTTTGCATATTTCACATGCTCATTAAATATGGTTTGGGCATTATTATGGGGATTATACTGCATATTCATTAAAAGAGCTTCATATGGAATGATATAATTCGGTTGAATTTGCATCGCACGCCTGTAATATGTTTCAGCTTCGTGTACTTTCCCCTGCTCTTCAAATAAATGACCAAGTTTAACGAGTGCTGTTACAGAATAAGGATTTATTCTTAGTGATGCCTCAAAGCTTTTTATAGCCTCCCCGATCCTGCACTGATAAATCAGGGACAAGCCTCTGTAATTATATGCAATTTCAAGGTTCGGGTTAAGTGATAAAGCTTTTTGAAACTGAGAATCTGCTTTATCAAACTCGCCTTTATTATGCAGGGCGATACCTATGTTTATATATCCGGTAGGATCAGCCGGGTTATTTTGCACTGCCTTCTGGTAATAGCTGATAGCTTCATTAAATTGTTTATTTTCCTGGAGGGCGTTGCCAAGCCTGTTGTATGTATCAAACAGGCACGGATTCAGTTCTAAAACTTTTCGATAGTAAGATACAGCTTCATCAAGTTGATGTGAATTGTGAAAAAATAGGGCAAGATAATAATATGCTTCGGGATTTTTTGGGTTAAGCTCAATGGTTTTATTAAAGCAATGGAAAGCATCATCGATCATTCCTTTTTGCTGGTAAGCCACGCCGAGAGCAAGCAATGCATCAGCATTGATCGCATTAAACTCTAAAGATCTTTTCAGATAATGAATTGCTGAATCATTGTTTCCTGATTGGGCATATATAATTCCGAGAAAAAAAAGCACTTCTGGGTTGTTAGGTTGTTTCACTATAATATTTTTGCAGAGATTTTCGGCTTCTTTTAAATTCCCGGAGTAGTAATGCTTCAGAACTAACTGAATTGTCTTGGCGCTATTCATTGCTTAAGCTAATAAATCTGCCGATTGTTTACCAATAGTTATTTTGCAGTCAATTTTATCTATAAGTGATAAGAAGGGTTTTATATATTTTAATTTTATTTATTATAACGTTTTTTTACAGCGCTAATAAGGAACTCTTCAAGACCTGTAACACATTCACTGTCATGATAGATACGATGCTTATTTGCTGCGATCTTTTCTGATATGTTTTTACGATATTCCCTGTCTTTTCCGAGGCGGACAGCCAGATCAACATACTCTTGTGTCGTATTAGCAATGGTTTCCGTCAGTCCCATCATTGTTAGAATAGCATAGCAGTGTCGCTGACGCATAAGCTTTCCGGGGAGAGTTACAATAGGTAAATTGCAGGCTATAGCCTCAAAAGTAGAGTTGCCTCCGGACCATCCAGGCGTATCCAGGAAAACGTCAGAAAGACAGTTTAATGCGTGATAGTGATCAGCATCAAGACGAGGTAAAAAAATGATATAGTCTTCAGCATTCATCTTGAAACGATCAAATGCTCGGTGAATCTTTGAACGAAATTGTTCTGTAATTATTTTGCTTGTGTCTGAGATAAAAACAAATTTGCTATTGCTGACCTGCTGCGCAATGAGTGGATAAAAATCATCATATTGGGGAAGGTGCGTGAACAGGGAGTGACAGCAAAAATAGATGACCGAGTTTGCAGGCAGTTCAAAAGTTTCACGACTGATTTCTAAATCAGAAAAATCTAATGGAGTATAGAAGACTGAGAGATTGGGCAAACGAATTAGTTGTTCAGTATAATGTAAATCTCCATCAGGAGGCTCCATCAGTTCACTGCTCAGGTAATAGTCGATGGTCGGAAGACCTGATGTATCCGGATGTCCCCATGAAGCACACTGTACAGGAGCCAGTCTGAGTGAAGCAAGCCGTAGGGTCATTGGATCCATGCCTATTTCCGGGTAGAGCAGTACATGAAGATTATCGTCTTGAATAGTTTTACATAAGTTCTCGAAAGAATCGGGGTTCTTTTTAAAATGGCTGAAACATTTCTTGGCAGTTTCAGTTACTTCATCATTTGTTTTTCCGGTGTAATAACCAAAGAGATCGAATCTGTTCTTACCTATATTTTCGACCCATCCTTTAATGGGTATTTTCCAGTTAGAATGGTAGTAATAAAATCTGGATACTATTCCAATACGTACAGGATTGTCAGTTGTATAAGATGGCATAGTGGGCGGATTTGTCCATTCCGGATATTTCAATGACATTATCCGGTATACGAGGTTGCCGTATAGTTGCTGCAAGTCACGGTCATTCAAGCCGTGACAGGCCAAAATAAAAGGCTGAAGTGTACCAATTGCCTCAACTGCATTTTGAATATTTTCGGGAGTTGCCAGCGGTATAATATTGCTTAATTTTATAAGTTCATCATGATATTTTTTACGTGTAGCGTGTATGCTTGTTTCATCAGGATAGATTATATGAAGTTGCGAGAAACATTTTGCCCATTGAGCCTTAATGAAGTTGGGAGCGCACTCAATAGCCTTATCGTAAGCGGCTGAGGCCTCATCATATAAACCTTGTATATAGTATGTGCCTCCCATATTGTAATAAGCCACAGCAAAAGAAGGATCAAGCTGCAGAGCTTTGGAGTAGGAATCTATAGATTCATTGTATAGCCCTTTTTCCTGAAAGGCGTTACCTATACTGTTGTATGCTTCAGGGGAATCGGGAATAAGCTCTATTGTTTTTTGATAACAATATATGGCTTCATCATGATTTTTTTCTCTTGAAAATATATGGCCGAGGTTATAGTATGCATCTGCAAAGTCCGGATCAATCTCGATTGCTTCCTGATAATTCGTCTTAGCGTTTTCAAGATCTTCCTTATCTCTTAAGGCATTAGCGAGATTATAATAAGCATCAGCAAAATCCGGGTTGATTTCAGTCGCTTTCTGATAGTATGTTACAGCTTCATTTAGTTGACCTTTCCCTTTAAGGATATTCCCCAGATTATTGCTGGCCTCTGCAAAATCAGGCTTGATCTCTAAGGCTTTCTCATAGGCTGTTATTACTTCATCAGAGGATTGCCCTTGTCCTCTCAGGGCATTCCCGAGGTGAAAATAGGCATAAGCGTTTTCTGGATTTAGTTTGATTGTTTTTTTAATATGCTCAACAGCACGGTCATATTGTTCAAGCTGTATATATATGATCCCAAGAAAGAGCAGAACTTCAGAATTATCAGGCTGTTCAAATATTATTTTCTTAGAAATGGACTTCGCGAGCTGTAAGTTCCCTGATTGATAATGCTCGAAAGCCGTCTGAATATCCTCATTAATATTCATTATTTAAACCTTTAAATGTGGCAATCCTTCGCTAATAGCTTTCATGCACCACCGCTCCCATATAATACGATAGCATTGCTCAAGGTTTGCAGTAAACTGCTTTGCATCAGTTAGTGGTGAATGTAATATCATATACCGGCAGTTTTCACGTAATGACTGTAATCGGGACAGATCCTTTGATAGATTGATAGCTATCTCCAGATATTCATCCGGTGATTTTGCAACAAGATAAGAGAGTCCGATATTTGACAAAATACTTTTCCCAACGCGAGATGCATGAGTATCTCCTAAAAGCGAAATGACAGGGACTCCCATCCATAAAGCGTCACATGTTGTGGTCGTCCCATTATATGGAAATGTGTCCAAACCTACGTCTATGCTGTTGTACAAAACAAGATGTTCTCTGTAAGAGGGTTTCAGAGATACTAATGTAATCTGTTCAGCACTAACATCATGTTCTGCAAACATCTCCAGTGCATATTGACAGGTCGTCCTGTCAGAAAAATTAAGTGCCTTCATAATCAGACGGGAATTAGGTATTGTTTTTAATATTTTTGACCAGAGTGCAACAGTTTCAGGTGATACCTTGGGAAAATAGTTAAAAGAGCCGAATGTTATCTTTCCGGCTGTCAGAGCGGGAAGTTCACTGATATCAGGGCAGTCTTTATCAGGCAGATAACACAGAAAACTCTCTGGCAGTCGCAGGAGTTTTTCTGTATAGAACTGATCTGTTAATCCGGGTGGATCTGTATATTCATCAACAAGCCGGTAGTCTATGGTCCGAAGCCCTGTTGTATTAGGGTATCCTAACCAGCTTACCTGAATAGGCGCAGGCTTACGGGCAAACAATAACATCCTGTTCTGCCCTGTATGTCCTGCAAGGTCTATGAGAATGTCAATTCCATCTTTTCGTATTAATTCAGCAACCTTTTCATCTGAGGCCCCAACTATGTTACGCCATTGATCTGAGTATTCCTGCAGGCGTTTTGTAATGCTATCCGGTATAAGGGTATCGGAATAGCAGAATACTTCAAATTGTTCATGAGAATGTGAAGCCAGCACGGGTTCTAAAAAATATTTAACAGAGTGTCTTCTGAAGTCAGGGGAAACATATCCGATCTTCAGCCTGCGAGAAGGTGAAGGGTCATTCGTGTGTGGCAAAACAACAGACCCCAAAGGTTCTGCAATCTGTTTTGCGAATTGGAGATGTTCAGTGAAAATAGCTTGTGCACTATAGTGTGATGTATAATTCATCATCATGAGAAGATTGCTGTAACAGGAAGCAAAATCCGGTTCTATCTGTATAGCGAGCCTATAATAATATTCTGCTTCCATAAGTTTTCCTTGATCTGTATGTACGTTCCCAAGATTGCATAATGACATGACATGTTTTGGATTGCAATTCAGAGCTTTTTGATAACTGGTTGTCGCATCATCAAGTTGCCCCTTGTCTTTGAAAATGACGCCAAGGTTATTATAAGCTTCGGCAGAGTTTGGGTTAAGCTGTAAAGCTTTATTGAAACAATCAATAGCCTTATCAAGCTGCCCTTTTTCTTTTAGAACAACACCGAGGTTATTATAAGCACTATGAAAATCCGGATTAAGCTGTAACGCTTTTTGATAATATTCTATTGCTTCGTCAAATCTTCCTTTTTCTTTAAGTACAGATCCTAACCCATTGTATGTATCTGGAAGATTTGGATCGATCTGTGAGGCTTTCTGATAGCAGTCTATCGCTTCATCAAATTGCTTTTTTTCTTTAAAGATAACTCCAAGATTATTATAAGTATCAGCAGACTTCGGGTTAAGCTGTAACGCTTTTTGATAACATTTTATTGCTTTGTCAAATAATCTTTTATCATAAAATAATAAGCCCAAATTTATATAAGCAGCAGCAAGGTCAGGATTAAGCTGAATGGCTTTTTGATAATGGATTATCGCTTCATCAAGATTGTTTTTAATCTGCAGGATATATCCTAAATTGTAATGTGCAGCAGTAAGGTCAGGATTAAGCTGAATGGCTTTTTGATAATGGATTATCGCTTCATCAAGATTGTTTTTAATCTGCAGGATATATCCTAAATTGTAATGTGCAGCAGTAAGGTCAGGATTAAGCTGAATGGCTTTTTGATAACAGTTTATTGCCTCATCAAGATTTCCTTTATCTTTTAAAACTATACCCAAATTAACATATGCATCATGATTTGCAGAATTATATTCAAGTGCCTTTTGGAAATAGATTACCGCCTCATCAAGCTGTCCTTGGTCTTTAAAAACTGTTCCAAGATTATAATATGCATGAGAATCGTGAGGATTGATCTGTAAAGCTTTCTTGATATAGTTAATTGCAGGATCATAATTCCTGGTTTGATAATATAATACTCCGAGATAGTGTAATGCATAGAAATTATCTGGTTGAAATTGTAATAGTTCCTTGTAGAAATGCTCTGCGTGCTGTAAGTCCCCGGTTTGATGATACTGAATAGCTAATTGTAATGTTTTATCAAGTGTCATTGTTTGTATTTATGAACATCTGAAACCTTACCTATTGGTTAGGGTAATTATAGTATAACAAATTTCTTTTCCATGGATTTTATATTGGTCTTAATAATTTTCTTGAGAGATTTCATGAAGAGTTTTATAATTAATCCCATGTTTGAAAAGGCAATCTTTATAATCAATTACAGATAAAGGAGGTGAGTCCAGTGTTAGAAAAATATACAGAGTCAGTAGATGTTATTGTTTCAATTGACGGTGTGCAGTCGCAATTAACTATGGAATTTTCACTTGTCCAAGTGGATAAAGAAAATATTAACCTGATGATGAATGAAAATGGATGCTATCTCACTGCACCTTCTGAAGATGCAGATTATGTTGCCACTTTGTCTTTCCCTTCTCCTGTGAATCCTTCCCTGGCAAAAGCAGCATTCAAAGATGGCATACTTATCGTAAAGGTTCCTTTTAAAGAGCCTTTGAAGAATTATGTAAAAGTGCCGGTAGAATAAAATCAGAAGTTTGAAGACTTCAATCAACTCATGATTGATCTGTGATTTTGCGTGGCCTTATAAGGCCATGCAAAATATTATTCCTGCATGTTATCGTCTGAACAGACCTTAAATATTTTTAACTTATGTTCAAGCAGGATTTTGAAAGGGAGGTTAAACAATGCGACAGGAGTCATATGTTGTAAAGTCTTGGTGGTATGCACGATTCCGGATAAGATGGCCTGAAAATACCGAACCCTCCTGGCATATAGATTTATTTATTGCTCACAGGATCCTCTTGCCTGTTATAAATAAAAATAAAAAAAATATCATCTTCTGGCGTTTCCACAGGAGAGCGGCCAGGGATCAGGAAGGGCATCAATTTAGCCTAACATTCTACTCTTCTCCTGAAAAGGCAAAGCAGATCTTTAATACCATAAGGTCTGACATGCTTTTGAAGAGAATGAAACGGTCGAATGTAATCATTCAGGATATCTATGAAGATACTGAAAAAATTATTGCACCGAACGTTGAGGACACAAGCGATGGTCACTGGACTCCATCATTGAGAAAAACATGGCCCTTTTTTATCATGGGCGTTTGTCAGATGTGGATTGGGCTGGTTGGGGAAATTGCTGAAGGAATGCCAAAGAAACAAAAGTATACCTCGCTAAAAAAAATGCTGGGTTTATACCAGCAGGTAAATGAAATCATCAATAGTTTATGGCGCGATCAAGGCAGTCACGCTATGCTTCATCATCTAAATGCTATTTTCGGCTACGAACCAATATTCGTTCGAGAGGTCAATATGAAGAGATTTTAGCAGAAACCATAAGCGGTAGGGTGAATTTAAGTGAAGATTTTGAATGAAACGTATTGATGATTGTTAGAGAAGCTTCATTTTTAATTTTTATGCTAATATTTTTATGCTAATATAAATAAAATATGAATAAAATGATAAAATTTAAATATTTCCTGAGAAATATTAATCTGTTAAATCTGCTTCTAATAATAACAATTATGCTGTTTGCGAATTACACATTTTTGCTGATGTTTGTCACAAAAATGAAATACACACTACCTTCGATTACAAAATCCATATTCTCAGAGACTGAGTCATTAGATGAACCCCATCCCCCTTCGTCATCTGATTATATCGTTGTATCAGAGAACAATTTGTTTCACCCGGAAAGAAAGATACCACCTGAGAAAAAAGAAGAAGTGCCTCTGCCAAAACCTGAATTCATCCTTTTCGGTACACTTATAACTTCAGAAACAAGTCTTGCATATATCGAAGATTTAAAAGTACCTCGCAACACAGCTGGAAGAGGCAAGAGACAAACAACTCTCAAAAAAGGCGATATGATGAGTGGATTTATTTTGAAAGAGGTTCAGGCAGATAAAATAGTTATGGTTCGGGGGGAAGAGAAAATGGTAGTTCCTGTCCATAATCCCAATAGATCAAAGATAAGCGAGGCAACAATAGCCGGACAGTCTTCACATGCACCGGCATCTGCAAAACCAGGTAAAATAACAACTGAGACATTAACTAAACAAGAACCTCCGACAAAACACAGGGCGCCTATGACGCGTAAAGACGAAGAAGCTAGACGATTTTTTCAGAAATAAGACAACAAATACATTCAATGTCTTATTAATGAAAAATAATGACTATCAATAAAGCTCTCCAGTTAGCAGTTGATCACCATCATGCAGGAAATCTGCAAAAGGCAGTGGATGTCTGCAGAGAAATACTGAAGATTAACCCAAACGATGCTGAAGCGCTTCATCTCCTTGGAGTAATATATTACCAACTTGGGGATAATGATTTTGCATTAAAGCATATCAGTGAATCACTCTCCTTAAACCCATCAAATGCTGAAGCATATTATAATCTTGGGAATATTTTTAAAGATAGGAAACAACTTGATGAAGCGATGACATGGTATCAAAAAGCTTTGCAGGTTGATCCAAATATTCCTCAAATATATCTTAATTTAGGATATATCTTTCGGGAAAAAGAACAATTTGACGAATGTGTAACTAATTATCGGAAAGCCTTGCAAATTGATCCTTTTAACGCTGCTATATATTATAATTTGGGAAATGTTTTTCAGGATCAGGACAAACCTGATGCTTCAATAAAATATTTTCAAAAAGCCATTCAGCTTGACCCGAATCTTCTTGATGCATATATAAATATGGGGATTGCTTTTTATGATAAACAACAATTGGATAGCGCTATAATGATTTATCAAGAAGCTCTGAAGTTTAATCCAAACCTTGCAGATGCTCACTGGAATTTGTCACATGCACTATTATTGTCTGGCAATTTTAAGGAAGGCTGGAAAGAATACGAATGGCGTTGGAAAGTCAAAGAGCTTTACCAAAATAGCCTTCCTCAAACCTATAACTTTTCTCAAGAAAAATGGGATGGTTCTGATATTACAGGGCTTAGTATTCTACTGTATAGCGAACAGGGATTTGGTGACACCATGCAATTTATCCGATATGTATCTTTACTTGCACAACGTTGCTCAAGGGTAATTGTTGAATGTCCAAAAGCATTAACGACATTATTAAGAAATGTTAAGGAGATAGATCAGATTATAGAATGTGGCAGCCCAAGGCCTGCATTTGATGTCCATTGCCCTCTTTTAAGTCTCCCATTAGTATTTAACACGACGATTGAGACTATTCCTGCAAAAGTGCCTTATATGTTTGCAGATCCCGCATTGGTTAGAAAATGGAGAGAGAAAATTCAAAATGATATTGCTACACTAAAAATTGGATTAGTATGGGCAACTGATAGATTGCCAAAGAAAAAATCCTGTTCGCTTGAGATATTTTCTTCTCTCGCACAAATGAATGACATTACATTTTATAGTTTACAAAAGGGGAAAGCTGATATCCAGGCAAAATATCCGCCGGTTGGAATGAAGCTTATCAATTATGCAGAAGAAATTAAAGATTTTTCAGATACAGCTGCACTTATAGCAAATCTTGATCTGATTATTTCAATAGATACCGCTGTAGCTCATTTGGCCGGTGCAATGGGAAAACCAGTCTGGACTATGCTGCCATTTGCACCTGACTGGCGCTGGATGTTGAAGAGAGAAGACAGTCCTTGGTATCCTACAATGAAATTGTTTCGCCAACCTTTTCCAGGCGACTGGGGATCTGTGCTATCGCGCATTGAAACCGAGATTGGTAAATTATTAAACAAAACACATCAGTTTTAGTAATATAAGCATAAACTGTGAGTGCAGATATGAATGCTTTATTAAAAATAAATTTGGGATGTGGAGTAAACCAAATACCTGGTTATATCAATGTCGATAAATACGGAAGTCCTGATATTCGCCATGATCTGGAAACTTTTCCATGGCCATGGGAAACCAACAGCGTTTGTGAAGTCCTGCTGAATCATGTGCTCGAACATCTAGGGGAAACAAATTCAGTATTTTTTGGTATCATTAAGGAGTTGTATAGGATATGTTCATCGGGCGCAGAAATACATGTTGCTGTTCCTCATCCGCGACATGATGAATTTTTAAGTGACCCAACACATATAAGAGTGGTGACGCCAGATAGTCTTGCTCTTTTTTCAAAATCAAAAAATCGCGAATGGATAGAGGGCAGATATGCGAATTCACCGTTAGGATTATATCTTGACGTGGATTTTGAAGTTGCAAGTGTGAATTATGTTCTTGATCCTTTCTGGACTCAAAAATTGAATAATAAAGAAATATCTAAATCGCAATTAGACGAGGCTTTTAGAAATTTCAACAATGTTGTAAAGGAGATTAGGATGATTCTTAAGGTGGTGAAATAGCGAAGGACATAGTATAATTATGAACGTTATGAAAAAGCGTATTCTAGTGACCGGTGGGTCCGGATTCATCGGTTCGCACCTTTGTGAACTACTTTTGAAGGAAGGGAACGAAGTCCTCTGTATCGATAATTTTTATACCGGGCGCAGAGGAAATATTGCCCATCTTTTAAATGATCCATATTTTGAAGTCCTGCGTCACGATATCTGTTTCCCGCTTTATGTGGAAGTCGATGAGATCTATAACCTAGCCTGCCCTGCATCTCCCATACATTATCAATTCGATCCTGTTCAAACAACCAAAACCTCTGTTCATGGCAGCATCAATATGCTTGGATTGGCGAAACGATTAAAGATAAAAATTCTTCAAGCTTCGACAAGTGAGGTTTATGGTGACCCTGTTATTCATCCTCAGCCAGAAAGTTATTGGGGTAATGTAAATCCTGTAGGAATAAGATCCTGTTATGATGAGGGCAAGCGATGTGCTGAGACCCTCTTCTTCGATTATCACCGGCAGCATAACCTGAAAATAAAGGTCGCAAGAATATTTAATACCTATGGTCCAAGAATGCATCCAAATGATGGACGGGTGGTGAGTAATTTCATCGTACAGTCATTGGAAGGGAAGGATATCACTGTTTTTGGTGACGGAAGACAGACAAGAAGTTTCTGTTACATCGATGATCTTATCAATGGCCTTTCCAGACTTATGGATAGTCCTGATGACTTCACCGGCCCTGTAAATCTGGGCAATCCAGTAGAATTTACCATCCTTGAACTGGCACAGAAAATCATAGAACTGACAGGAACAAAATCAAAGATTGTATTGAAACCCCTGCCCGATGATGACCCCAGGCAAAGACAGCCAAATATCACACTTGCTACAAAAAAATTGGGATGGGAGCCCGCCGTGAGTTTAGAACTAGGCTTGAAAAAGACAATTGAATATTTTGATTCTCTACTACGGTAAGATGTGAAAAAATAAGTTGTGAAATTTGGGTGGAAACAATTCTTTCATTTTTTTGTAAACACTTCACAAAAAATGTTATTCAGCCAGACAATTCAGCCAGAAAAAATTGTATTTATAGGATAAAATAAATAATGCTTACTAGAGCTGTAACATGGGAAAAACTTGTAAAAATTAGTGTTGTACATGGAGAAATGCCTTCAGAAAAATGGAATCTCGCTGGAGCAGATCTTACTCAGGCTGATCTTAATGAGGCTGATCTAAGAGGAGTTGATTTGAGGGGAGCTAACCTTAATGGAATCCAACTCGTTGGAGCATATCTCAGTCAAGCCGATCTGAGTAATACCGATCTAAGCGAATCTAATATGGTAGGAGCAGTTTTTCTTTTAGTTTCTTTCAATGGCGCAAACCTCAGAGGAGCTAATCTTAGTAATGCCGAACTCGGTGAAGCCACTTTTATCAATGCTGACCTCAATAGGGCCAATTTAAGCGGAGCCTATTTGATAGCCGCTAATCTCAAAGGTGCGAGTCTGCAAAAGGCAGTTTTTTACAAAGCTGAACTAAGCGGGGCTAATTTAAGCAAAACAGATGTCAGAGAGGCTGATCTTACAGACGCCGGGTTTAGCGGAGTTGATTTTTCTGAGGCATGCCTTAAGGGTGCTAATCTTTCCGGAGCGGATCTTTTCACTGCTAATTTCAATAAGGCAGACCTTAGCGAAGTTAATCTTAAAGGCGCTAATCTTTGTGAAGCTAATCTAAGCTATGCAATTTTAGATAGAGCAATACTGGATGGAGCTAAACTGCAGGATGCAAACCTTTTGGAAGCTCAGCAATTAACCAGTGCTCAACTATCTGTAGTAGAGACTTTGTATGGTGCGCAATTAAATCCAAGTCTGCAAAAGGAACTTGAAAATGATTTCCTATATCTTTTTAAGGATCCGGATACACGTGAATTATAATGTCATAAAGCTCAAAATGAAGACATTAATAAAATTATGTAGTGAGACCGTAATACGGGCTGCCATCACATAATATATTTAAGAAACAGCTTAAAAGTAAACTTAAATATTCTATCTAAACAATGTTTCTCACATATGAAGTAGGTTTTTTTACGGAGTAATCAAAATATGAATATTTTGGTTACAATCCCCCATTTTTTTGGACCAAGCAATAGAGCGCAAGACAAAGAAAAAAAAACAGGATCAGCCGGAGGAAATATTGAAAAAAGAGTAAAAATAGTTAAATCTAATATTTTTTCGTTTATGAATATATTTGGATACAATCAGGGGATCTTCGATATTATTAATAATTGTGTTTATCCTGTCAATAACAAAGAAATAGCAAATATATCAATTGTTATTTGCACTGCAAAAAACTATCATTTGATTGATCAAATGAATTTTAAAGACATCACAATTAACCACGTTTCTACTGATTCAGATCCAAAATACCTTGGTTTTGTTTGTCATTCAATAATGAAAAATTATCTTGGCCAATTTGATTACTACTGTTATATGGAAGATGATTTGATTATACAGGATCCTTTTTTTTTCAAAAAATTAGAATGGTTTAACCAGGAAATAGGAAATGATTATGTCTTGCAACCGAATCGATATGAATTATCTGATAAGGGGATCTTTAAAAAACTCTATATCGACGGATACTTGCCAGAGCATTGGATTAAACCGCATAAGGATTTGTCACAATTGAAAGATATATATAAAGAATTCTTAGGCCAGAAAATCAGATTTTATGCAAGTTCAAATCCTCATAGCGGGTGTTTTTTCCTCAATAAAGCGCAATTTGAAATGTGGTCTTCAAAGCCTTTTTATTTAGATGGTGACCCAAGTTTTATTGGACCTTTGGAAAGTGCGGCAACTTTAGGGATTTTAAAATGCTTTCAACCATATAAGGCAGCTCCGGAAAATGCAAACTTCTTTGAGATACTGCATGGAGATAACAGGTATATAGAAGAATAACTTATCTTCATGTTTATTCATGAAGAACTTTTATATGAATATTTTATTTCAGGTATGGTCCTGGTTGAGATGTATTGCTTTAGGTTTGATGTAATACGCTCAAAGATTCCCTCCCAATCGCCAATATTTTTCTGACGGATCAGCCTGACAGATTTGTACCATGGTGTATCCTCATATTCCCGCATCCACCTCCAGTCACAAGCAAAAGGCAGTAATACCCAGACAGGGACTCCTAATGCCCCTGCCATATGAACAGTCGCATTATCAACAGAAATAACCAGGTCAAGCGCTGCAATCTGTGCTGCAAGATCATCCAGGTCCTTAAGCGGATCTGCATCTTCCCAGTCGTGGATGGTTATATCCAGCTTTTCTCTTACTTCTCTTAACTCGCTGGTACAATCTCCATACTGCAGATTGATAAAATGTGCCCCTAAAACAGAAAATAGCTTTGCCCATTGCGCAAGAACTGTCGACCTTGCCAGCTTTTCAGCAGGTTTGCTGCCTCCTTTCCATGAGATTCCTATCTTAATGCCGGGTCCCAGTTCAGTATATCGTTTTTGCCATATTTCGGTTTTATAGTTATCTGGTATGAGGTACTCACCCTGTTGTGGAAAGCTTGCAAGATCAGGCCGGAAGAATTTCGGCAGACTGCCCACTGGTATCTGCATCTCTGCAGAAGTGATATCGGTACGATATGAGTCAACGGAATCAAGTCGTTCTATTAAAATTGTTTTTGGAAAAGAACGGGCAAAAATCGGAATTAGTCGCTTGTCACATTCAACTATACACAAGTCAGCCTTTGCTATCATCTCCGGCAGGCAGGAGGCAAACATTATTTCATCACCCACACCCTGCTCTGCAGTAACAATTATACTTTTCCCTTCCAGCTGTCTGCCATCCCATCGGGGTTGTGGAAATACTGAAGGCCTTGCGTCTTTTTTCAAA
>Ga0194126_10004194_pt1 | contig 22153 bp, 22 predicted proteins | sample TA2KigC150mmetaG_FD_148641 | JGI IMG/M metagenome (GOLD analysis project Ga0194126, IMG submission 148641) | Freshwater microbial communities from Lake Tanganyika, Tanzania - TA2015035 Kigoma Deep Cast 150m | ecosystem: Environmental > Aquatic > Freshwater > Lake | place: Tanzania: Lake... | reverse complement strand
CTACGTACTCTGTCTTTAAATACTCTTGGCCTTTCAAACCAAAAGCATGGTATAGTAAGCTTTGCAATGTCATGAGTACAAATATCTATACTTTTTTTCACAGGTACGCATTATTACGATGAACCAAGTTTATTTTAAATACGACTCACTCAGTCGTATGATTGAAAAAGGAATTTACAAGCCAGGCGCTTGGTTCCCATTGATTTATAATTATTATGATGATTATGATTTTAACAATGACGGAAACGCCGACTTTTATTATGTCCCGGATTCTGACTTTCCTGATAATCAACAACACATGAACAACATTGGAAGATTTACGGGAACAAGTGTATCGCTTGTTTCTTCTTCCAGTGCGAAATCGACAGTCTTTCTACGAACTGCTATTATCTATGATAAGTTCGACAGGATTATCCAGACACATAAAGAGAATTTCGTTTTTGGCCGAGGGTGGGATATTTTTACAAATGGGTATGACTTTCCAGGCAGGATGACCAAGACCAAGCAAACCCATAATATTGGCGAGCCATCCAAATCAGAGCCAATCACCATTTTTAAACTAATGGAATATGATCATGGTTCCAGATTAACCAAGCTTTCCCAGAGTATAAATGGAAAAGATCTTCAGGAAGTTTCATATCAGGAATATAATTCCATCGGCCAATTGATTAAGAAATCCCTGAATCGAACAGAATCCAACCCGTCTTTTCAGGAAATTGATTACCTTTATAACATCCGGGGATGGTTGAGATTTATTAATCATGGAGGACTTTATAGTAATAATGATTTGTTTTTCATGGATATTTTTTACAATGAACAAATAAATGAACCTGGATTTAATTCACAACCAGCGTATAATGGAAATATATCAGCAATAAGATGGCTTTCCAGGTCATTTCCTGAGTTTAAAGCATATTTATTTGCATATGATGATTTGAACAGAATCAATCAGGCTGATTATCTAAAATTTAATAATGGTTCCTTGAATTCTAGCACAGACTATGATGTTGGTGACATAAAATATGACTACAATGGAAATCTGCAATCGATGTCAACATTTGGATTGAATGCTGAAGAGAAGTATGAAGAGATTGATGATTTAACTTATTTTTATTCGGGGAACAGACTGGTTGGCGTAAACGATGAGATTGAGCTTTGTTCCGAGTACGATTTTTGCGACAATGGGATGATTTATGATCCCAACGAACCTCAAACAGTAGAATATCATTATGATCAGAATGGAAACCTGATTGATGATGTAAATAAAGGGATTGTATCAATTCAATATGATCATTTCAATAACATGCCCATTTATTTTGATCTTGACGGAGGCCGATATATCCACTTTCTTTATGATGCAAGCGGGGTGAAGTGGAGAAAAGAGGTCTTTGAACATGGTGACCTGGTGGAAACCACTGACTATGTATCTGGTTTTGTTTATACAGACAGTGTACTGAATTATACTCTTGCTGATGAAGGGCGGATTCTTTGGAATGGAGGTGAATACACTTACGAATACCAGTTGAAAGACCATCTTGGCAATGTCCGCGTTTGTTTTACCGATCGTGATGGCAACCCTTATATCACCCAGGATAACTCTTATTATCCCTTTGGCCTGCAGATGAAAGGACTCGAATTCAACTCATCTTCCGACCCAAATAAGTACCTTTACAATGGCAAGGAAATGCAGTTTGATCATGGGTTGAATTGGTATGATTATGGGGCGAGGCTGTATGATTCTCAGTTAGGAAGATGGCATTCCTTTGACCCATTAGCAAGTCAAAGAGAGTGGGTGTCTCCGTATAACTTTTGTCAGAATAATCCCATTAGTAGAATCGATCCAACAGGATCGTTGGATGACTGGTATCAAGACGAAGACGGGACGAAACAATTTGACCCAAATGTGAAATCTCAGGCAAATTTGAAAGGAACCCAAAAATATATTGGGAAAACCGATGTGGATAAAGATGCAACTGGAAACGTTACTACAAATTATATTGAGGATGGTAGTATCTTATTCAAGAATGAGACAGATGCTTACAATAGAATGTGGTCTCAGGCAAATGATCACTATAAAAAGGAAAAAGAAGTTGGAGGATTTGTATTAAGCAACAATAAAGTACTAGTTACTCCAGATTATAATAATGAAGAAGGGGACTGTACTCCAAGTAAATATGGATATAGTATTAGCAAAAATGGATATTTATCAAAAGGCCCAGACAAATGGAAAATAACAGGGCAAATACATACGCACCAAGATCCGAGTCGTGATGCAACTCCTTCTTATATTACCAAAGATGGTTGGGGAGATGTTGGATATTCAAGAGCCATGGGAGGTCTTCCTGTTTTCACTATAGGTCATGATGGAAATATTCATGGCGTATATTATAGTGAGAAACAAAAAGGATATGGAACAATATTAGAATTGGGTAGCAGAAGTTATTTACTCACAGGAAAAACAAAATTAGCACCATGGTTAAAAACATATCCAACATTAGGCCAATAGAGATAAGAGATATCTTACAATTAGTTGTTTTATTAATAATTATTTTAATCTTCTCTTGCAAGCAAAACAAGCCTTGTAAAGAATTAATATTAGATAGCAGGGTTTATCAGATATTAAATGAATATGTGCAAAAACATCCTCAATATAATACTTTTATTTTAATGGCTTATCCTTTACAAATGATTGATGATAGTGTAAATGAGTCAGGTTTTTTACTTGGGCCTGGATATAATGAATTGATAAGAGATTATTCCCAAATTTATTTTGATTTTGAGGATAATAGGGTATATTATGTATCTGAAATATCTTCTATTTTGAAAATAAATAGTAATGATTGGAATAACATAAATGTCTCAGACAGTATTGTAATATCGGAAAAGGATAGTACTTTGTCAATAATTAAGGATGCTTGGCCTCTTTTTATTACTCATGCTATTTTTTTTAACTTTAATCAAGCAAATTCAATAAGTATCAATTATAGACCTGATACTATTTTCGCACCAAAACGTTGTAAAACTTCTATTAAATTTGAAAACATAGAACAGAGATAATTGTTATTAATATTTAGTGCTAATTGAAGAAATTTTAATCAAAACCTTAAGAATAATTCACGACAGAACAGAAACTTCCTTAAATCAAAATACATGAAATACTTAATCTTTCTTAGTATCACATATCTTTTTATCAATAATACAATCGCCCAGATTCATCCTTTGGAAATCCAGACAAGTGGCCATGGAGTTGATCATACATGTCAAATTTTCTCATTGGGTGACCGTGGTATAGTTATGTCAGGTGACTTTGAGAAAACCTTATCCATTGAGGGAGCTATAGCTTTCAACGCAAATGGAGATCGGGATGTTTTTTGGGGAATGATCGATTTGGATGGAGGTAAAGTTAGCAGAAGTCAACAACTTGGCGGAGAACAGTATGATCATATTTCCTCAGTTGCCGGAGATACCTCCGGGAATCTATATGTTCTTGTTTCTTTCAAAAGGGAAACGAATATTGGCAGTCAGAAACTGAAAAGCTCCGGATTCATGGGTAGTTACATAGCTAAGATGGATGAGAAAAGAGGTATCCGTTGGGTTAGATAGATTGAAGGAAGTTTATTGTGCCCGGGAACTCACCTTGCGGTTAATCCAAAACAAGAACTGGTCTTTTCTTTTTCTTTCAGAGATTCGCTGGAGATCGGAGGAAATACCTATTTTTCAACCGGTGGATATGATATGATCACCGGGATATTGGATAAAACCGGAAATCTTCTCTGGGCTAAACAGGTCGGAGGAAAGGGAAGCGATATGGTCAACGCTGTATTGGTAACAGCACAATCTGATGTTTTAATTTCCGGTTCTTTCGGGGATCAATGCATCGCTGGAAATGATACGCTGCTCGCTGGAAATGAAAGAAATCCCTTTATCATCAAATTCCTGGCAAATGGAGAAATCATCTCTTCTTATTCTATTCCATCCCAATACAATGCTGGATTTCGGATGATCGTCTGTGACCGGTCAAATAACCTTTATGCTTTGGGAAACTTTTCAAGATCGCTATCCATTGAAAAAACAATCCTGCAATCTCATGGATATCAGGATGTTTTCCTAATGAAACTGACTCCCGACTTCAAGCTTGCCTGGTGCAGGACAATAGGAGGACAATCCAATGATCATGCGTATGTGATTGCGATCAATCAAAAGAACGAGTTGTTTGTTTCAGGAAAACACAAATTGGATCTGTACTTTGATCATGTGAAATGGATGGAAAGCAGACTATACCCACAGATGAATGCTTTCGGACACACCTTTATTGCCAGATTTGACACTGATGGGACCCTGATCTACAATATGTGCTTCCCCGGTACTTCTGAAAACTACTGCAAATCCATTGCATTTGACGAAAAGGGAAATCCCTGGTTTGCCGGCAACTTTTCCGGAAAGATGAGGTTTGGAGATGATCTTCGCCAGGGAGAGCTTGTTGCTACCGGACTGAAAGACATCTTTATCCTTCGTTATTCGGATCCCTGTAAAGAATTCAGTATTGATCTTGGTGAAGATATCAATCTTTTACCCGGGCAATGGATCACCCTGGATGCAGGAAGCGGGTATCAGTCTTATTTATGGAATGATGGAATATCCGACAAACAGGTACTGGTAACAGACAAGCCGGGGAAATATGTTGTTTCCGTTACAAATGAGATTGGTTGCATGGCAACGGATTCGGTCATGGTAAAATTGGTTGACCCGATCGAAAAGGAGGATTCTCAAAAATTGTCTCTGACAGATTTCAATCCTGTTTTTTACCCCAACCCTACAAATGGTATTCTTAATATCTATTTCCATTCATTGCCAGCAGAAGAGGTTGAGATCAGCATCATAGATATCTATGGAAGCATCATGATCCTTGAAAAGAAAAAATCATCCTCCTCCATCCTGCAATTGGATCTGTCGTCCCTGGCAAACGGGGTATATACAATCCAAGTAAAATCATCATCAGAAAGCTTTACGGGGAGAGTTGTTAAGAATTAAACAACTTCTTAATCGAGTTGGAATCAAATGGTTTCTTGCTTTTTCGGGAAATGGTTCAATCGTAAACAATCTTTTTGTTCTTTGAAAACAAAACCTCCTGAAGAGATTGAACTCAGCACATCGGAATAGAGGGTCAGTATCGTCGAAATATGCGAGAGGTTGATAAAAAGTGTAAAGTCTAAAACGAAAAGTGCAAAGTGCAAATTCTTACACTTTGCACCTTGCACTTTAGACTTGTCGTCGTACCCGGAGCCGGAATCGAACCGGCACGAGATTGCTCTCATTGGTTTTTGAGACCAACGCGTCTACCTGTTCCGCCATCCGGGCAAATGGAACGGGGGGCAAAGGTAGGAAAAAATATTCAGTAGTCAGAGGTCGGAGGTCAGATAAGGACAAGAATCCTCTGACCTCTGACTCTGATATCTGAAAAAACCTACATTCAAACAGATGACCTTTTCCCTTTTTTCCGATTAAGAAAAAACCGTACCTTTGCACGCGGAATGATCTTCCATAACAATTCCATACATTATGTACCCCAAGGAGGTTAAGATCTTTGCCGGTCGGAAAACCCGATATCTGGCGAATAAAATTGCCAAGAGCTATGATACAAAGCTTGGCAATATCCTCATCACTGAATTCAACGATGGGGAGTTCCAGCCCTCCTTCGAGGAAAACATCCGGGGGTGTGATGTGTTCATCATCCAGTCGACATTCCCACCTGCTGATAACCTATGGGAACTGCTCATGCTCATCGATGCAGCCAAACGGGCGTCGGCCAGGAACATCATCGCCGTCATACCCTATTTCGGATATGGGCGACAGGACAGGAAAGACAAACCACGCGTGTCGATCGCATCCAAGCTGGTGGCAAACCTGCTTTCTGCTGCCGGCGTACAGCGGCTCATTACACTCGACTTACATGCCGATCAGATACAGGGCTTCTTCGATATTCCCGTTGATCACCTCTTTGCTTCTTCCATCTTCATTCCGCAACTAAAAAAAATGGCTCTTCCGAATCTAACGCTGGCTTCGCCCGATACGGGCGGTACCAGACGGGCGGCAGCCTACGCCAAGATCATGAACACCGGATTTGTGATCTGTTACAAACAACGGGCAAAAGCAAACGAAGTGGCCGACATGGCCCTCATCGGAGACGTAACAGGAAAAGATGTGGTACTTGTTGACGATATCCTGGATACCGGCGGAACACTGGTCAAGGCAGCTAGCCTGATGATGAAGAACAACGCTGCCAGCGTCCGCGCTATGATCACACATCCGATCCTTTCTAAAGGCGCTTATAACCAGATCGACAAATCTCCTCTTACTGAATTGTTCGTTACCGATACCATCCCATTAAAAAAACAACAGCCAAAGATAAAAGTGCTGACTACAGCCCATTTGCTAGCAACAGTCATCAAGCGGGTAGAAGCCAATGAATCCATTGCTTCCCTGTTCAAATTTGAGGACTGACCATTAATAATCAATAATTTACATTTATGAAAACAGTATCATTGAGCGGTTCCCTTCGCGGGAACGTAGGGAAAAAAGATGCTAAAGCCGGCCGGAGCCAGGGCAACGTGCCTTGTGTGCTCTATGGCGGAAAAGAACAGATCCATTTCATGGTGAAGGAAAAAGATTTCCGTAAGATCATCTTCTCTCCCGAGGTTTGTATCCTTCAGATCAAGCTGGGGGAGAAAAGTATCGACGCCATCTTGCAGGATGTACAGTACCATCCGGTTACCGACCGGGTATTGCATGTCGATTTTCTTGAGATCCTTCCCGGAAAACCGGTCAATATCGCTATTCCGGTGAAAATTACCGGCACGGCCCCCGGCGTTTTAAAGGGTGGCCGGTTGATCTCCAAGCTCCGCAAACTGAAGGTCAAGGCCCTTGCCGAACATCTCCCGGATCACATCACCATCTCTATCGGCACCCTTGAGGTGGGTGATTCGGTGAGAATTTCGGACCTTTCGATTGAACATCTCCATTTCATGGATTCACCCCATGCGGTGGTGATTGGTGTGAGAACCGCACGCGCTGTGGTTGAAGAAGAGAAACCAGCCGAAGAAGCTGCAACCGAAGGCGGCGAAGAAAAAGCCGAAGGCGGAGCAGACAAGAAAGAAGGCGGGAAAAAGGAATAACAGCAGCCTCACCCCTACCCCTGCCCCTCCCCCGGATTCCTGCTTTTGCAGGAACCTAGGGGGAGGGGTTTGGGGTGGGGGCTCATCCCTATGAAATACCTCATTGCCGGCCTGGGTAACATCGGTGACGAGTATGCCAATACCCGCCACAATGTGGGTTTTATCGTTGCCGATTCCCTGGCAATGGATCTCAAAGGAACCTTTGCTTCCGGCAGGTATGCGTCAGTTTGTCAATGCCGCTACCGGGGACATCAGGTCACCATCATCAAGCCCACCACCTATATGAACCTGAGCGGGAAAGCCGTGAGGTATTGGCTCAGGAATGAAGGCATTCCGCTCGAAAACCTGATGGTTGTAGTGGATGATGTGAGCCTTCCAACAGGTACCCTACGGATGAAAAAACAAGGCAGTGACGCCGGGCATAATGGATTGATAGATATCATTACAACCCTGGAAACAACTGCATTTCCACGTTTGCGGATTGGCATTGGAAGCGACTATGCCAAAGGATATCAGGTGGATTATGTGCTGGGAAAATGGACAAAACAAGAAGAAGAGATCCTCATCCCACGGATCAAACAGGCCGGCAAAGCGATCCAAAGCTTCATGGTGGAAGGGATTGACAGGGCGATGAACCGGTTCAATACAAGTTCGAAGCCCGAAGTACGAGGTACGAACGAAAGTTAGAAGGACGAGGTACTTATCTTTTCTCTAACCGCCTCCGATATCTTCGAAACCTCAATCCTTTCCTGCCTCATCGTATCCCTATCTCTTATCGTCACGGTGTTGTCTTTAAGCGTCTGGTGGTCGATGGTGATGGCAAACGGGGTTCCGAGGGCATCCATGCGGCGGTAGCGCCGGCCAATGGTGTCTTTTTCCTCATAGAAGCAACGGTAGTCATACATCAGCGTATCCATGATCTCCCGGGCTTTCTCCGGGAGGCCATCTTTCTTCACCAGGGGTAGCACGGCCACCTTGATGGGCGCCAAAAAGGCAGGGATGGAAAGCACCACACGTTCACTGCCGTCTTCGAGTTTTTCCTCTTTATAGGCATGACTGAGCACTGCCAGGAAGGTGCGGTCGAGTCCGATGGAGGTCTCCACCACATACGGCACATAGTTCTCATTGGTCTCTGTGTCGAAGTATTGAAGCTTCTTTCCTGAATATTTCTGATGAGCGCCCAGGTCGAAATCGGTTCGGCTATGGATACCTTCAAGCTCTTTAAATCCGATGGGGAAATGAAACTCAATATCGGCCGCGGCGTTGGCATAATGGGCCAGCTTCTCATGATTATGGAAACGGTATTTTTCCTTTGGGATGCCGAGCGACAGGTGCCATTTCATCCGTTGTTGCTTCCAGTACTCATACCAGGTGAGTTCTTCTCCAGGTTTCACAAAGTACTGCATCTCCATTTGTTCAAACTCTCTCATCCGGAACAGGAACTGCCGGGCTACGATCTCATTGCGGAAGGCTTTTCCGGTTTGAGCAATGCCAAACGGGATTTTCATCCGGGCAGTTTTCTGCACATTGAGGAAGTTGACAAAGATCCCCTGGGCGGTCTCCGGCCGAAGGTAGATCTCGTTGGCATCTTCATTCACCGAGCCCATCTGGGTGGAGAACATCAGGTTAAACTGGCGTACCTCCGTCCAGTTGCGGGAACCGGAGATCGGACAGACAATCCCTAATTCTTCGATCAGCTTTTTGACATCCTCCAGGTCGTTGCGATCCAGCGCCGGATAAAAACGGGTTCTGATCGCATCAATCTTGTCCTGATTCTCTTTCACCCGGGGATTGGTCTCCCGGAACATCTTTTCATCGAAGCTCTCCCCAAACCGGCTGCGGGCTTTTTCAACCTCTTTCAGGATCTTCTCCTCGATCTTGGCCATGTGGTCTTCGATCAGCACATCGGCGCGGTATCTTTTCTTGGAATCTTTGTTATCGATCATCGGGTCATTGAAGGCATCCACGTGTCCGGAGGCTTTCCACACGGTTGGGTGCATAAAAATGGCTGCATCCACCCCAACGATGTTCTCATGGTACTGTACCATCGACTTCCACCAGTATTCGCGGATGTTGTTCTTCAGTTCCACCCCGAATGGACCGTAATCATAAACAGCACTCAGTCCGTCATAGATTTCACTGGAAGGAAAAACAAACCCGTATTCTTTGGCGTGGGAGATGATTTTTTTGAAAACGTCTTCGTTCGAGGCCATATGCATGAAAATTGAGGCGGCGAAATTACAAAAAATGACAATGGTGAAAATCCGAAAAAGACAGGGTTACTATCGAACGATAAAAGAATACAGGATTATCTGGTTAATATCAGTCCTTTCACGACAGGAACCGAATGGCGGGGCACAATCTTGATAAAATACAGGCCATTCATAATGTGTTCCGGCAAAATAATTTCATTATCCGGGATTATCATTTCTGTTCGATAAATTAGTTTTCCTGAAGGATCAGTTATTTCAATCAAAATCGGATTTTTTTGGAAACAGGAACTTCTAATAGAAATGGAGCCAGTTGTTGGGTTTGGAGAAATGAGGATATTTCTATTTAACTCCAGTTCCGGTGTTCCTGTCCAATAATAGCAAGTATTCCATGAAGGATTTTTATATTTAAGAACTTCATCTTCTGTAAAGCAAAGTAACTCCGGATTATCACCTGTCATGCCACAAAAACCACCATTAAGCACGCCATAATTACTTCCGATCCCTTCGATCCAGGTTTCCTGGCACCATCCTGCCTCATGTGAAAGAAAATAGATCGACCGCATTTCTCCATTTAAAAGTTCGATTGTACCAATTGAATCCAAAATATAATACTCGTAACTGCCATGTAGGAATAAAGTGTCTCCGATTGAGGCGCCAAATGAATAAATAAGATCGTCTCCAATCCCCCAATTTATGTAGACATTACCATTAGTATCTTCCCGAATCAATTCACTATATTCCCATCCGCTTTGGTATTCATCCGTTGTTTTCCATACTTTTAGATAATGTTTTCCGTCCAATATGGAATCCCCTTCAAACTTTGTATAATCGGTCCAGAAATCCCACATGAAGATCCTATGGAGTGTACTCCAAACACTACCCTCCTTTACAAGCGGATGATAGGTCTGCGAAAAGGAAGGTAAAGAAAATGAAAGGAGTAATACGTACAGTAGACTTTTCATAGAACATATATTTATACCACACACAAAGATAAAACATTTTCACGCTGAAAGAGATAGTAAAAAGTCTGTTCCGGATAAATTGAATTCCATCTATCTTTGTGGGCAGTATGGGACTCTTTATATCAAGGATGGATAGTGAAAATGATTTATTTTATCTCGCAGATTCACGCAGGTTTCCCACGCAGATTCACGCCGATAAGTAATAATAACCCATATATAATCAGCGAAAATCTGCGGAAAAGCTCTGCGGGAATCAGCGGGAAACAAACCAGGTTTACTTTAACATTCTTCTCCTCTCTCAATGAATCAATAGCTTATTAATGATCCGGATCGATAACACCCTCATTTCAGAAGAGATCGGAGAAATCCGGTTTTGCTGCGACCTATCCAGCTGCAAAGGTGCCTGTTGTGTGGAAGGTGATGCCGGCGCCCCGCTCACCGAAGAAGAGATCAGCCTGCTGGAAGATCATATCGACGAAATCAATCCATTCATGACCTCGACAGGAATCGAGGCAGTGGAATACTCAGGGGTATTTGATTACGACATGGAAGGCCATTTTGTAACTCCCCTGGTGAATGGGAGAGAATGTGTTTTTATTTTCTTCGAAGATGGAATTGCCCGGTGTGCCATTGAAAAAGCCCATACCGAAGGGGTGATCCCTTTTCAAAAGCCCCTCTCCTGCCACTTGTACCCCATCCGGATCACCTGCCTTCCAGAATATCAAGCAGTCAACTATCATCAATGGCCTATTTGCCGGGATGCGCTGGAAAATGGAAAAAAGTTGAACCTTTCCCTGGTGGAGTTCCTCAGGGATGCCTTGGTCAGAAAATTCGGGAAAGCCTGGTATGGTGAACTGCTCAGGCAGTTGCAGCGCCGGCAGCAGTAGCCATTCCGGCCAGTTCCTTATCGATCAGGAAAAGTCCGCCCTGTGTTTCACCCGCCAGCTTGATTTTATCCAGTATCTCTTTTGCCGAGGCTTCCTCTTCAACCTGCTCGGTAACATACCACTGGAGAAAGTTGGTAGTGGTATAATCCTTTTCCTTCATGCAGACTTCGAGCAGCTTGTTAATGGAGGCAGTAACGAATTTTTCATGTTTCAGAACTATCTCAAAGACCTGTTTGAGGGTCTTGTAGGCTGCAACCGGTTGATCAAGCTTGGAAAGCAAGGCATGACCATCCATGGTATTCACATAGGCCATCAGTTTGAGTTGGTGTATACGTTCCTCATCCGAATGTACATAGAGGTATTTCGCTGCGCCGGGGAAGCCTGCTGTTTCGCACCAGGAGGCCATGGCCAGGTAAATGCGCGAAGAATCTTCTTCGATGGCGATTTGCTTGTTTAATGCATCTACAACGGCTTTTTTCATGATTGTGGGTATTTGATGTTTATTTGTTACTGAGTGCTTCCGCCCCGCTCACAATCTCCAGGATCTCCTTGGTGATCGAAGCCTGGCGGGCTTTATTATAGGTTAATTTCAATTCTTTCAGCAGTTCGGTGGCGTTGTCCGTAGCGATCTGCATGGCTGTCATTCGGGCCCCTTGTTCCGAAGCAAAAGAATCCAGCAGGCATTTGAAGAACTGGAGCCTGAGCGAACGGGGGATCAACTCCCGGACAATGGTGGCCTGGTCGGGTTCATAGATGTATCCGGCTTCCTTTCCTGCTTGCTGAGCTGATGTTGAAGAGATCACCGGCAGGAATTGCTCAACCTGCAAAACCTGAACCGCAGCATTCTTAAACTGGTTATAGATCAGCACCACCTGGTCGTATGTCCCGCGGGTGAATTCATCCATGATGTGCTGGGAAACATGTGTGGCGCTTTCGTAAGTAAGATGATCATACAGGTGATCATAAACCCCTGCAACCTGGAAATTTCGCTTTCGGAAATATTCACTTGCTTTCTTCCCTACTGTCATCAAGGTCAGGTTACCTGTTTTCAGTTGTGTCGGATATTCCGAATGAATGAGTTCCGTTGCTCTTTTGAGAATATTGGCATTGAACGCCCCGCAAAGGCCTCTGTTGGAGGTAAAAACAACAAGCAGGACTTTCCCGGGAGACCTGGTCGAGGAAAATGGACTATCCGCTGTTGTTTCCATCCCAACACTCAGGTTCTGCAGGATCTCTTTCATCTTGGCCGCAAATGGACGCATCTTCAGGATGGCCATTTGAGCTCTCCTCAGTTTCGATGCCGCAACCATTTTCATGGCGCTGGTGATTTGCTGCGTCGACTTGACCGAACCGATCCGAACTCTGACTTCTTTCAGGCTGGGCATCGAAACCTGTTATTTATTTTTCTCATATTTTCTAACCACCTCTTTCGCCAGGCTTTCCATGGTCTTCACGTCCTGCTCCTCGAGTTTTCCGGCTTTCAGATTCTTCAGCACCTCTTTGTGGATTTCTGTCATGGCATGGAGAAATTCCGTCTCAAAATCGATGACGCTATTCACCGGAATGCTTTTCAGCAGGTTCCGGGTACCGCAAAAGATGATGGCGATCTGTTTTTCAACGGGAACCGGAGAATACTGGGGCTGTTTCAGGATTTCGACGTTCCGGGCGCCTTTGTCGAGAATTGCCTTGGTAGTTGGATCAAGATCGGAACCGAACTTGGCAAATGCTTCCAGCTCGCGGTATTCAGCCTGTGCCAGCTTGAGTGTTCCGGCAATTTTCTTCATCGACTTGATCTGGGCATTACCCCCGACACGCGAAACAGATATACCCACGTTGATGGCCGGGCGGATACCGGCATTGAAAAGTCCGGTCTCCAAAAAGATCTGTCCATCGGTAATAGAGATCACATTGGTCGGGATATAGGCCGATACGTCTCCTGCCTGGGTCTCAATGATGGGTAAGGCAGTCAGCGAGCCGCCTCCTTTGATCAGCGGACGGATCGATTCAGGGATATTGTTCATCTTTTTTGCCACCTCATCCGAAGAGATGATCCGAGCGGCTCTCTCCAGCAGGCGTGAATGGAGGTAGAAGATATCGCCCGGGTATGCTTCACGTCCCGGGGGGCGGCGAAGCAACAGGGATACCTCCCGGTAAGAGACAGCCTGTTTTGAAAGGTCGTCATAGATCACCAGGGCATTGCGTCCCGTATCCCGGAAGAATTCGCCGATAGCGGCTCCCGCAAAGGGGGCATAGAATTGCATCGCGGCAGGGTCAGAGGCAGTAGCCGATACCACGATGGAGTATTTCATGGCATCATTTTCTTCAAGAATCCTGACGATATTGGCAACGGTAGAACCCTTTTGCCCAACAGCCACGTAAATACAGTAAACAGGATCACCCTGATTGTAGTTATCTTTCTGGTTGATGATGGCATCGATGGCGATGGCGGTTTTTCCGGTTTGGCGGTCGCCGATGATCAGTTCACGTTGTCCCCGGCCGATGGGTATCATGGCATCGATGGCCTTGATCCCTGTTTGCAGCGGAGTGTTTACCGGCTGCCGGAAGATCACCCCGGGGGCTTTCCGTTCCAATGGCATGGCATACGTTTTACCGCTGATCTTACCTTTCCCGTCAATGGGCTCTCCCAGTGTGTTGATGACGCGCCCAAGCATTCCTTCACCCACATCGATGCTGGAAATGCGTCGGGTTCGGCGAACAATATCTCCCTCCTTCAGGTCGGCGATATCTCCCAGCAAGACAATCCCAACATTGTCTTCTTCCAGGTTCAGGACAATTGCTTTCAGTCCGTTCTTTTCAAATTCTACCAACTCTCCCGACTCCACATTGCTGAGGCCATATACACGGGCAATTCCATCACCGATCTGCAGCACCGATCCGAACTCTTCCAGGTCGGTGTCGGTCTTATAGCCAGCCAGCTCGTGCCGCAGGATGGAGGATACTTCCGAAGGTTTTATCTCTGCCATAAAAAATTGTTTTCCGGTTAAAATCCTTTTACATATAAATTGATCTTGGCGACCTCTTGCTTCAGGTCATTGAGCTTCCGTACAACGCTGGTGTCATACTGATAATCCTCGAAGCGAAGGATAAAGCCGCCGATGAGGTCTTCCTGCACCTCTTCCACCAGTTCAATGGTCTTGCCTGTTTTCTCTCCCAGCATCCCGACAATCTCCTTTTTCAGCTCTGCTCCCGGGGAAGCGGTTGTTTTGAGGATCACGGTCAGAATGTTCTTGAATGCTTTATAGAAAACCACATATTCCTCAGCGATTTCCGGGATGATCCCTTCCCTGTTCTTTCGGGTGATGATAAGCAGAAATTTCAGTGATACTTGGTCGATGTGGTTGCTGAAGATCTTTTCGATGATCTTGAGCTTCTTCTCCGTATTGATGATGGGCGATTTCAGGACTTTTTTCAGATCCTTGCTTTCCCTGCAAACGGTCTCCACCTGCTGCATGGAAGTGTAGACCACCTCCACCGACTCCTGCTGGACGCTGAAATCAAACAGCGCTCGGGCATATCTTTTGGCAACAAGTGAATAGCTCATTAACGTGTAGTGTTAGTTCGTCTGATCAATCTGGCTAAGCAGCTGCCGGATGTATTCCTGTTGGTTTTTTTTATCTGCCAGCTCCCGCCGGATCACCTTTTCGGAGATCTCGATCGACATCTGGGCCAGCTCATTTTTCAGGCCGGTCATGGCAGCCATCTTCTCATACTCGATGCTCTCACGGGCATTTTGGATGATCCGGTTACCTTCTTCCGATGCCCGCTGGCGAGCCTCTTCGATGATCACTTCCCTGACTTTCCTGGCATCGGCAAGGATTTTATCCCGCTCATTTTTTGCTTCGCGGAGAAGCGCTTCATTGTCGAGCTGCATCTTCTCCATCTCCGCCTTGGCGCGGTCAGCCGCTTTCAAGGCCTCATGGATGGATACCTCTCTCTCCTTCAGCGCCTTCAGGATGGGCTTCCAGGCAAATTTCTTCAGAATGAACAGCAAGGCCAGGAATGACAGTGTCATCCAGAATACCAGGCCCAGGCCGGGACTAACAAGTTCCATATCGTTCAGTATTTACCCACCCCCACACCCCCTCACCTCAAGAAAGGAGGTGGCAGGGGGAGAGTTCATTAAATAAACAGTATCAGCAAACACACCACGATGGCAAAGAAGGCAACCCCTTCGATCAGCGCGGCAGCCACGATCATGTTCGATCGGATATCACCCACCGATTCGGGCTGACGTGCAATGGCTTCAACAGCCCCTTTACCAATATTACCAATGCCGATACCTGCCCCGATGGCAGCAATACCAGCCCCGATACCTGCGCCCATCTTGGCAACAGGCCCCAGGTCGTTTGCAACTTCCAGTAAAATGTTCAAGAAACTCATAATCAAATAATTAATGGTTATATTGTATGTTTAGTGATGTTCCGCTTCTTCCACCGCCATGCCGAAATAGAGCGCCGACAATAACGTAAATACATACGCCTGGATCAAGGCCACCAGTAATTCCAGCAGACTCATGAAAAGCATAAATAAGATCGAGACCACCGACACGCCATAGCCCAGCGCCGGCATCATGTTGCCGAAGATAAAGATGATGCTGACAAAGCCCAGGATGATGATGTGCCCGGCCGTGATATTCGCAAATAGACGAACCATCAGGACAAACGGCTTGGTGATGATCCCGATGAACTCCACGACAGGCATCAATGGCAATGGGATTTTCAGCCACCATGGTACGCCCGGTGTGTTGACAATGTGCACCCAGTAACCCCTGTTGGCGCTGAAAGAAGTGATGATAAAAGTCATCAGTGCCAGTACCAGTGTCACTGCGATATTTCCCGTGAGATTAGCTCCGCCAGGGAAAAAAGGGACAAGTCCAAAGAGGTTGTTGAAGAAAATGAAGAAGAATAAGGTCAACAGGTAGGGCATGAACTTCTCGTGCTTCTTCTCTCCGATGGCTGCGCGGGCGATGTCATCCCGGATGAACAGGATGAACGGCTCCAGTGCATTCTGTAGCCCTTTGGGCGCTTCATTCCGTCTTTTGGTATAAGCTCGTGCCACCGAGATGAAAATGATTGCCAGCAGGATGACGCTGATAAACAGCGCAAGCACGTTTTTGGTGATCGAAAAGTCGTACACCCTGGGGGAGCCTTCCGCTGCGCCGGCACGGATGATCTTGCCCTTGTGCGCTCCCTCCAAAGGCAAGGTGAAGCCATTGTGGGTGCGTTCAGGATTCTCAAACCGTGAAGAGCTGAAAATGCTGATGTTGCCGTCGTAAAACAGGATCACCGGCAGGTGAATGACCACGTGTGCATGTCCGATCTCAGCGATATGCCATGAGTGCTCATCCACCACGTGGTTAAGGATCATCTCTCCGGCGTTGAATGACTTCTTCTCTGCTGAGCCGGCCATGGAGAACAGGGAAAAGCAGAGCAGCAGCGCAAGAGAGGCCACGATCCGGTTGATCATCTTCATATTCCGTTTTTCCCTTTTAAAACAAGGTGCAAAAGTAAGCATTTTCCGGAACATACGTATGCAAAAGGTGTTATATGTATAAAGATCTCCCCCTCCGCTTACTGATAACTATTTGCTGCTTGCTGTTCACTGAAAACAGTGGTCTGTGGTCTGTATGCTGCATGCTGCATTCTGTTTTCAACTCGGGAGAAGCAGAAAGACTCGGAATATGAGGTTTGTATGGATCGGGATCAACCGTCGAAGCCATCGCCATGAGAACGGCTATGGTTCATAGAGATTCTGCATTAATTGTTGCTGATGTTGTAAATAGTGCTAAATATTTTGTAATATTGTACCTGCAATAAGCCCCGATATTAGGGGTGCAATGCAAGTAAAATATAGAGCAGTTATGGATAATGATACTAAACATACTACTGATTTTCTCAGTGAACTTCGCAGTAATGGAAGATATGCTTTTTCTATTGATGATATTCATAGAGAAACTCATAAGCCATTAAAGAACATCCGTAAGGATATTGATAGGTTACGGGTTAAAGGAGCTGTTCAGAATATTAGAAGGGGGTTCTATACAGTAATTCCTGATGAATACAGGAAAATGGGTGTTGTTCCTGTCGAATTTTATATCGACGATCTGATGAAATACCTCTCTAAGCAATACTATGTCGGTCTTTTAAGTGCCGCAATGCTGCATGGAGCGGCGCATCAGCAGCCCCAGGAATTCTTCGTGATCACTGCCTCCCCTAAAACAAGAAGAATAGCCCAAAAGAGCACCATTATCAATTTCTGTGAAAAGAAGTATTTCTCTTCAGCCGGCATTGAGGCAAAGAAAACGGATACTGGGTACATACGGGTATCAGGTAAGGAGCTTACCTTTCTTGACTTGATTTATTTCGAGCAAACTGTCGGTGGACTTAATCGTATTGTCACCATATTAACCGAGCTTTCAGAAGACATGAGCATTAACCGCTTTAAGGAAGCTCTTTCAAATACATTCCCCGCGGCGGTATTCCAACGAGCTGGCTATATTTCAGAAAAAGTCCTGAATAATAAAAAACTAGCCCTTATTTTCGAAAAAAAACTTTCCTCCCTTAAATATCAAACGGCATGTCTGAAGGCCTCCGGGGCGAAATCAGGGATCAGGGATGATAAATGGGATTTGGTCATTAACACCCAAATCGAATCCGACCTATGATACCCAGAGCCTATATTTTGGAATGGCAGAAATCTGCCCCCTGGCAAAGAAATGCTCAGGTGGAGCAGGATTTGATCATTTGCCGTTCACTTATTGAATTGTTCTCTGATGAATTCTTGTCATCACAACTTGCATTCAGGGGTGGTACTGCATTGCACAAATTATTTTTAAGCCCGCAACCGCGTTATTCTGAAGACATCGATCTTGTTCAAATCAAAGCAGGACCAATTAAAGAAACTGTACAGCACATTCAAAAATCCATCAGCTTCCTGGGCAAGGCATCAGTAAAGCGGAATATTAATAACACCACACTAATGTTTCGTTTCGAATCCGAAATTCCGCCCGTTCAGCCGTTGCGTCTTAAGATTGAGACCAACATTCGCGAGCATTTCTCTGTTATGGGATACAAGCCAATGTCATTTGATGTCAGCAATTCCTGGTTCTCGGGACAGTGTAATCTCATTACGTATCCTTTGGAAGAATTGCTTGGGACCAAATTGAGGGCGTTGTATCAGCGCCGTAAAGGCAGGGATTTATATGATATTTGGAAAGCACTGACCAAACAACCCGGTTTGGATAAGGAGGCAATGCTCAAATGCTATCGTGAGTATATGAAGTTTGGTGTTGACCATCTTCCAACACGCGGCGAATATCGGTTAAGCCTTGAAGATAAAATACACGATGCGGATTTCCTTGGCGACACTGTAGGTCTCCTTCGTCCCGATGAAGTCTATGAACCGCTTGCAGCTTATGAAATGATCAGAACAGAATTTGTTGAAAAAATATAACATGACATTTTACTATCCAAAGATTATGGCGAGATACATCAAAAGCAAGGCTTGCTTTTTTATGTCAGATTGCATCAAGACGGATCATTAAGAAAACTTAGAAGAGATATGATCAAGATTGGATAGATTGTGGCCTGTGGCCTGTGTCCCGTGGTCTGCATGCTCTATTCCGCATTCTGCCTGCTGTTTTCTACTCTGGAGAGGCAGATAGATTTTCGATATTTAGCTCACCCTTAATCAGTTAACAGTAATCAGCAATCAGTTACCAGTAACTTCAATACAAAAACCCGAACAACCACAGCGGAATTCGGGATTTTGTTCCATGTTCGATATCATCTAAGACAAGGAACGAGTCGATTTTTCCGGCCAATTGTTTATTACTTTTCCCTTTGCCACCGACCTCGAAAAGGAATTTTTCCTGTACCAGGAAATCGCCTTTGGGCGCTAATTCAACAGAGGCAACCGTTTGCACCTGGTTTACGAATAAGCATTCCCGGAGGTTCCCGGTAGAAACTGACCCCGGGGACAAAGTGAAAACGATGTTCGGATGATGAAGCAGGATCTTTCCCGGTTTTGTGAGTTTTCCGTAGAAGCTGCCTGCCGGATACAATGCAGTGATCACGTCGGCTTTTTCCAGGAATGAAAGGTACTGAAGCAGTGTATTTCGATTGAGTTCTACGGCTTCTGAGAGTTTGGATATATTTGGCTGGTAAGGAAGGTTTCCTGCAATGTATCGCAGCGCACGTTTCATCTTTTGGACATTCCGGTACTCCAGGCTGAACATGGCCGGGATTTCATTCTCGAGAATAAAGTTCAGGGTAGCCTCAAGTTTGAAGGAGTAGGATGCTTCAGATTGCAGAAAATAGGGATAGTAGCCAAATTTCAGATAATCTGAAAATAGCGGAAGTGGCCTGATCTCCCGGGAAATCGACAACGAAATGGCTTCATGTTCAGCAACAATGTCTCCCAGGGCGACAACCGGAAATGGTTTCCCTGTCCTGATCCCGATGAACTCCCGGAAAGACAAGCCATGCAAGTGATGGATCACCGATCTTCTGCTTAGGTCGGTATGCGCATCCATCAGCTTCAGAACGGATGATCCCGAGAAAACTATCTTCAGTCTCGGGTAGAGGTCATACAGATTCTTGATCTCTGCAGCCCAGTTGGGGTACTTGTGGATCTCATCGATGACGAGCCGCTCTCCCCCCTGGCGGTAGAAATCTTCTGCAAGTGCAAACAGCGTGGGATAGGGATTGGCAATATTGTCAAGGGTTACATAAAGAACCGACCGGTCTCCGGGCGTATATCCGGAAAGATATTGCAACAGACAGGTGGTTTTTCCGACTCCCCGCGCTCCAATTATTCCTATCAGCCGTTCCTCCCAGTCAATCTTATCCAGCAAGCTCCTCCGGAATGAAAACTCTGTTGATGCAATCAGTTGATTCTGATATTGATACAATGATTCCATAATAATTTGTTAATTTGGATAAGCAAAATTAATAAAATATTGTTAATTACGATCAACAATTATATTTAAGATTTAACTGCTCCCTGCTTTCTATTCACTGAAAACTGATCCATCCCATTCATAATCTATGATTCAAGCCTCATCATTCATAATTAATTGGAACACAGATAACAGATGTTACGGATTTGCACAGATTCATTCTACCGATTAATCATTACTTTTGGCTGATGAAATGATGGCACGTTGCTGATTTTCTACGCTTTATCCATCTATGAATAAAATCAAATCCTATAACTATCATAGCGAGACGGAGCTTTCGGGATTTTACGTGGTGTACGACGGGGCTACCTGGAATGAAAAGCCGGGCTTCCTGGGACTGAGCCACCTGTGCGAGCACCTCGTCTGCAAAGGCCTGGATCCTCTTCAGGATGCGTTCCAGCAGCATGGCATTCGCTGGAATGCCGCCACCAGCGACAATGAGGTCTATTTCTACATGACCGGCCTGGATAAATATGTAAAAAAATACATGGATGTGTTTCTGGAGAGCCTGCTGAATGTGAAGATCACCCGGGAGCAGTTTTTAACGGAACGGAAAATTGTGCTGGAGGAGTACGACAACGACTTCAATATCCAGGAGGAGGCGCACTTGTTGAACCTCTGCCGTAAACTCTTCGGTCTGCACCGTCCCATCGGACTGAGGAAAGATCTTGAAAAACTGAAACTCCCTGACTTCCGGGATTTCCAAAACACCTGGTTCCGGCAACCGTCCCGGATTTTTACCGTTTCCGGTTCGTGTGATAACCATTCTGTGTGCCATCCAATGCCTGCCGGAATGAATGGCACTGACGTTCGCTACCTGCCTTCGAATCCCTTTGTATTTGAGAAGACCAGCGAGTTTCATGAGAAGTCATCGGTCATCTTGCTGTCGTCGGTCATCACATCTGATTTTCCGGTTGTCTATTTCATCTGTGCCATGCTCGGAAGCGGGTTGAAGTCGCCATTGTATGATGAGATCCGTGAAAAGCGGGGACTGGTCTACTATATCTCCTGCAACATGGATCGGCTGAGCAACCAGGCCGGGTTGGTGATGATCGACACCATCACGGCCAATGAAAATGCGATGGAGGTGATCGATCTCGTTCGCATGGTGCTGGAGAAGAAGGAGAAATACCTTACGCGAGAACGTTTTCAGGTGATCCGGGAATCGATCCTGATCCACCTGCGGATCCAGGAGATCAACCGGCACCAAACGGTGGTGCAATACTTCAAACCCTGGAACTGGCAGTTGGAGAGCATCATCCATGACCTCACGCTGGAGGAGGTCTACCGGGTGTACGATCGCTATTTCTCCCCGGAAAGCCTGTACATCAGCATTGATAAAGAAGAATTCAAGGGATTATGACCATTTTACCCTATTCGGATGAGTATTTCATGCGTGAAGCGCTGAAGGAGGCGCACAAGGCGTTGGAGAAGGAGGAGGTTCCTGTGGGTGCGGTGGTTGTCTGCAATCAACGCATCATCGGGCGGGGACACAACCTCACCGAGACCCTTCATGATGTTACGGCCCACGCTGAGATGCAGGCGTTCACTGCGGCCTCCGGCTTCCTGGGGGGCAAATACCTGGATGAATGTACATTGTATGTGACGGTGGAGCCGTGTCTGATGTGTGCCGGTGCGGCAGCCTGGGCGCAGATGGGCAGGATTGTGTATGGCGCATCAGATGAGAAAAAGGGGTATTCCTTGCTGCAAAAACCGGTATTGCATCCAAAGACTGTCGTGGTTTCCGGGATCCTTGAAAACGAATGTAGCGTTTTGATGAAGGATTTCTTCCGGAAACTCCGCTAGGGATTTAGAGACTGTTTAAAATTCATATAGAAATTCGATTAACCATCAACCGAATCATTGATAGATGGATAAATGCTATACCAGATTCAGGCAACCTTTCATAATCTTTGGACAATCGTCGATGAAAAGAAAG
>Ga0194126_10004193_pt1 | contig 22159 bp, 24 predicted proteins | sample TA2KigC150mmetaG_FD_148641 | JGI IMG/M metagenome (GOLD analysis project Ga0194126, IMG submission 148641) | Freshwater microbial communities from Lake Tanganyika, Tanzania - TA2015035 Kigoma Deep Cast 150m | ecosystem: Environmental > Aquatic > Freshwater > Lake | place: Tanzania: Lake... | reverse complement strand
TGGGTGGGCAGGCGGGCGGGCAGGCGGGCGGGCGGGTGGGTTTACGCTTGGACTACTGTAAACTATGTTAGGGGTAGGTACTTTTTTGTTATTGCTTTCTCTATGATTGGTTCCCTACCGCATTTCCCCGCTTTTTACGAGCATAGGTTAGCTGGTAGCGGTAAGAGAGAAAACAGGCTAACAGGCGTTATGCGATTGCCTTGAAGCGCGACACCACAATATCAAGAGTTACGTGGACAATATCGGCGATGCATAGCCAGAGTAGCCACTTTCCGAATAGCGGCCAGGGGAAGTGCCAGTGGGAATAGGCAAAGAAAGCGATAGGGATTGGGGAAAGGTAGGCGATTCTGGTGAGAGTACCGATGACAGGCCAGTGAGACACCCCGCGGTGGGAGAAGAATTTGCCATAAAGCTGCCAGATAGACCAGCGGCTTTCTGCTAGATCGTGATCTGGGGTGATGAAGACTCCGGACAGAAGGCCAAAGCAAGGCAGGAGTACATCTTCTACCTGGCAACCGTTGAGCAAGGCATAGCCAACGGTAGACATAGCAGAGACAAAGAGAGCGGAGTTGTGGACAGCTTTACTGGGCATAGGAATTCACACCATATCACAAGCTCCAACTGTATTCGTACACATGTGCGCCATCGGAATAGGCAATGAGGGGGCCGACTTTCAGCCCAGCCCATTCTCCCATCATCTCGTTTAGCAACTGAAGTCCGCCCAAGTTCGTTGGCAAGCCCGAGGTTATATCCCAACTTCTCCAAAATGATGATAATTGGAGGAAGCCAGTGGTTGTTTTCCACGATAGCACCCGCAAGCAAGGTGGATCATCTAGCGATATGTCTTCGGGATGTCCAACTTCGATAGTAGCTTGGTTTGTGTTGGGCGTCTCTTGCAACATTTGGGCAATACGCTCAAGGTGTGGTGCGATGCGCTCGCCATAGGTATATTGCTCGTTCTTGCGACGTTCAGGAGAAACAAGATAGTCTAGAAAATACTGCTCAATATCATCGTCATTGGAAAGGACGGTATTATTGATAACCGTTGCCAATGGGCGTGTCCAGGGACAAGTAATGCTAATCGCCAATGTATCCAGTTGTTTTCGATGAACCCCGACAAATGAGCCGCGTTCTATTCGATATGTTCGACCTTTGTCTATACAAAGGCGATACGCTAAAAACGCAGCTTCATTTATCGTAGTTGCTGTGAGAGAATTCATAATATGAAGAAATTTTATCTTGGAGCAAAGTTTCTATACACTGCTTTGGTATAGTTACATTCGCGTAAGATGATGATTTTCATCAATAAAATGGTGTGTGAGACGCCAATTCTATGGTATTATTTGGGTATGTTCTCCCGCAGCAGACCTACCCACTACGTCAGGCGGCTCCGCGTAGCTATCGAGAAACTCGGTTATCGTCACTGGTTTGAAGTGAAAGCCGCAAGCTGGTTCACAAAAGGGCTTTACTTTGATGCTATTGTGAAAATGCCTTGGGGACTTCTGGCTGTTGACCTGTATGGCGCATACCCGAACCGGTTTGGCAACAGCAGCCCCCCGCGGGTTTATGAGGTCAACCTGGAACTTGAGAAGATCGCAGTATGTAGACGCCACGGTATTCCACTACTTCGCTTTACACGCATGGTTTCTCTCGACGACATGATGATTAGGCTACTCGAATGCGAGTCCGCCCCTCCTCGATAACGCTTGCCAACGCCAACGCAACAGGCCCCCATTGCTCTAATACGGCGGCCATGTGATCGTAGTTCGCCACCACCGCCTTCGGCGTCTCAGGACTGTTCGTAAAAAACGTTCTTTCCCCCTCCGTCATACCGTGATGGAGTCTGGCGTACTCTTCCTCGGTCTTGACTTCCAGCCACACTGAAAGCGGCCCAAGAAGCAGTATCCAATCCAGAAACTCCCCCCCCAACTTGCTTGTATCCATCGGCTTCAATAACATCCCCCCCCACTGCCATCCTATCCGCTCGCAAAACTTGGATACCAGCGAGTGATTGCTGTCCGTCTTCGGATAATTGGGTCTAGCCATTGTTTGTTGTCATTGTTTCGGCCCGAACCATACACCCAAGATGCCTGCCAGTATGCTCATGGCGCTGTTTACGCCATCCCACCACGTAGAGCGCCGCAATAGGTTTTCAAGTTTATTGTCATGTGCGTCTACCACTTTTGTCAACAAAGCGATCTGTGTTCTGTTTACCTGGGGTAAGGCATCTCTGCTCAGGTCATCTATCCTGCTCAATATGCGTTGCTCAACATTGGATAACTGGTCCATGAACTCACGGCGCATCTCGATGAGCGCCTGGTAGAACTCTGCTGTGGTAACTTTTCCGCCGTTTGTCGTGTCCATAGTGACCTTGTTTTTATTCTAACACCTGCTATACGAAACCTCAAGACTTGTCGGCCCAAGAATACGCTATGCAACGACGATTGTTCTGGATCGCCCATCTCCTTTTCCACACACCTTTCTTTACCAGTTCGTTCGCCACACGCGCTATCGTGATTGGTTTGCGGTCATACTCGTCTTGCGAGATGATGTCTGCTATCGTCCACTCGTGTTCCTGAACAGCCGTCATCGCCACTTTATCCAGCTCCTCAAACACACGCTTCATGTCATACACTTAGTAACTCCTTTTTAGCTATGTCGAGCGTTTGTGTAAACCACGCTGTCTCTATGATCCGTTTCCCCTCCACCCTCAACACTACCATGCCGTTGGACAGGTAACGCGTACTCTGGACTACCTGTCTGGCGTACGCGCCAAGTCCGCACATTGAAGGAACAAGGATCAGGTCAGATGTGATGAAGCCGCGATCTATTGGATGGTGTATCGTCACCCATATCTGGCTATGGTAATGGCCGCGCACATATAGTTGCGGCGCTTCGTTCCCCGCGATGAGTTCGCGCATGATCCTGTCTTGCAGGTATAGCCGCGCCACGTTCCCACGAAGCCATTCACGGCTGCCAGGCCCCGGGCCGTGGTGTGCTGCATCTATAACGAATCCATTGATGTCAATAACCCCATGCCAGACCGTTTTTATGTCCAGTTGCGGGTATTTTAGTTTGTAATCCAGTTGTAGTTCGTCCGATGCGTAACTCTCCATGCCCTCGTGCGCTTCTGTCCCCTTGATGAAACGTATTGCGCGCAGTTGCTTCATCTTCAGTATGGGTTCCATGTTCGCCCTGGCTATGGTGTACTGGCTCGCAGGGTTAGTGGATACCCAGTTCCCAGGATGCTTGAACCCGTTCGTCTGGTCGCCTATGTTCAGGTATATCAGCGGCGTCTTCCCCATGAACGCCGATAACTTCCCCAGGTTCTCGACGCGCAGGTCCCATAAGTATTTTTGTACCTCGGTTAGTTCTGGCCTGTATGTCCCCCCATCGCCATCAGACAGAACGACGTCTGGGTTGCATAAACCCAGACGATGGTTCGCATGAAAGTCCGTCTCTATTGCTATGACAAATCGCGACGGCCCCGATGTCGGTGTTTGTTTTGCCAACCTGCCCCTCGTCTCAGGTTACACCAACTATCGCCGCTTCCCAGTTGTAGTCCCAATCCGCTTTCATAGTCAGCTTATCGCCTCCTTCTTTCTATGTCTGCCACTCGACAAAAATAGGTCAGCCGATTTCTCGCGCTTATTCAACGGCCATACTTCAATGACGACGCTGGACAAACACCAGCCTGTTTCGATCCAAACTTCTGTTGGTTCACCGTTTTCATCTGTTTCGGCCCAATCCGCTATGATTTCTTTCAACTCTTTCACGGTTAGACCATTTGGAAATCTTTTCATTTGCATAGAAGCCGCCCAACGGTTTGCATTACTGGCCGGTAGCGCTTATCGGGATACGGAAGTCAATCGTTAGCCAAGTTCCAGGACGATTTTCATAATCAGCCGTGATAACTGGATCGGCTTCAATTGGTAAAGCGCCTTCTAAACATTCTGGAAAAGAAGGATGCGTAACATAAAACGTGAAAAGCCCAGGAACAAACTCATGGCGCACGATGTTCACAATTTCGGCTTCATCAGGGATAGCCAAAGCCTGCCGTATCAACTCCTCGGTTACTTTGAATTGGATTAGTTTCATTTTGCCTTTCCTTCGGACAGCCACAAAGTCATCTAACTTTTGCGTTACCTGCGTGGCGGCTCGTAACCTGTCCAAAAATTGCCGCCGTGCCGCCACGTCAGGTGCACGCTTTGTTAGCCAGCTTTTTCGTTTACTGGTGTTGCCTGCTTCGGCTTGATAGCCTTGCAGACGGTGCAACGCCAACCACCAGTTTTATTATTGGCGGCTTTGGCGTAGTTGTGGACGCGATTATTTGCGCCATATACTTTGTCCTGAAAATCGTGCTTGCAAGTGCATTTGATAACCATGTAATTTACTCTTTTCTCTCTGAGCAAACCTATATGAATTGGATCACGCGTCACATCATCGGCGGCGCAGGCGGTATAACCGTCTCGCTTCCGCTCTCGGCCACCAGAGAGTCGAAGTCTAAACCGTTGTTCTCCGCCACTCTCCGTAACTGACGGATCAAACCCGTTATGTAGCCCTTTACGTTCTGATCGGGCATCGCTTCTGGCATCTCAGGCATCTCAGGCATCTCAGGATTCGGTTTGGGGGTTTGGGGTAATTTGGGAAACATCTTCTTTTCTCCATTTCTTTGGGGTAAAATGTGCTTTTGGAAAACTCTTGAAATCTAACTGGTTTAGCCACTTCCGACCCTGTTCGGTCTTTCTCAAATGGTAGTGTATCGCTTGCCTCGTCGGCGCGGTCTTGCGCCATGTCTTGACCTCTAGATCAGCCAGCGCATCAGCTACCATCTGACAAGAACAATAGCCAAAATCAGCTAGAATGTCCCCCCATATCTCATGGATCAGTTCGTTCGTCAGTCGCATGTATCAGCCGTATAGTTGTTGCCAATTTTCACGAGGTATAGTATAACATAGCTATGCGTAAAAATGCAAGCGATAGGTACTACTTTCATGTCCTTGGAAAGAACGCTGATATTGAGGTCGTGGAAAGACACAGAAGCGGGGAAGATATGTCAGGGATCCTGAAGTATGCGCCCATGATGTGGCTTGGCGATGGCAAGGGTAATTTCGTCAGAAATGTCCTGGCTGTTTTCGGCGATGACTTCTATTGCACTCTTACTCCAGATACTATTGCCGCTCTCAAGGCTGCTTACGACGATTCGGATACTCCCCTGGTGATGAGAAGGGATGTTTACGAACATCAACTCGGCATTTTCAAGGGGCGGCTGGCCTTCGTGCTGAAATGGTAAAGAAGATTCTCTGTTATAGCAATTCTCCAGCCGCGAATACTGGCTACGGGATGCAAATGAATTATTTTATTAATTATATGCTTCCCCTTGGTTATGAGATCGCTGTCGTTTGCAACTACGGACTGGAAAGCGCAACGATCACTCTCCCGAACGGTGTAAAGCTTTACCCTGGGGGAAACGATCCCCTGACACGCGAGGCTACGCTCCCTTGGGCCGCGAGAGAGTTCGAGCCGGATGTCGTTTTGTCTCTCTATGATGTCTGGCCGCTTAAGTTTCCGAGCGACCCCGACTTCACTTGGGATTGGATCGCCTGGACCCCTATTGACTCCTCCCCAGTGTCATACAAGATCATAGATAAACTCATGCTGGCAGATGGGATTATTGCTTATTCTCGTTTCGGCCAGAAGGCTATCTCGAAGGCTGGCCTCGAATCCCACTATATCCCACATGGTATTCCAACAGACCTGTTTATCCCAGGAGATAGAAGTAAGGCGCGTGAAGCCATTGGTTTGCCGCAGGATAAGTTTATCCTCGGCATGGTTGGCGCTAACTCTTTTCACCCAAGTCGAAAGTCTATCGCCGAAACCCTCGTGGCTTTTTCCAGGTTTCATAGTAGATACCCCGACACCGCTCTTTATCTGCACATGCTGGTCAATGAAGAGCGCGCTGGGGTGGATATTCAGTCTATGCAAAGTGACCTAAACATCGGCCATGCGGTCTATTGGGCGCATCAGGGCGGCATTCGTCTTGGGATGCCCCTCGATCACATGGTCACGGTTTACCAGGCTCTCGATGTGCTTGTGTTGCCTTCTCTCGGAGAGGGTTTCGGGATTCCTGTTATCGAAGCGCAGTCCTGCGGCATCTCCGTGATCGGAAATGATTGCACTACGTTCCCAGAACTTGTCGTTGGGGGCTGGCTTACCGCCGGACAGCCTTTTCGCACCGCTTATCGCAATTGGTGGCAAATGCCCTTCATTGACAGCATTGTAAACGCCATGGAAGCTGCTTATCGGTCATTCCATGACCGGACAGAGTGGCGGCAAAGACAGCAGACAGCCAGAAAACACATGGTAGCACGCTACGACTTTGGCCGCGTTGTCGCGCCCATGTTTGATGTTTATTTCAGGTCGTGGAAGAATGTGTAGAACCGCGGTTATTCTTACGAATTACAATATGCCAGAGCGCAGTGATGCTATTGCAAGGTGGTTAAGCGAGAACTGCGAGAATTACGACTTGTATCTTGTGGACAACGGCTCAGACCTCACGCCTCCTGCGGAGAATACCACTGTTTTCTTGTCTGAGAACCGTCAGACGACTGGCGGATGGCTCGCGGGTCTCGAAGCCGCCGACCAGTCTGGACAGGCTTATTTTGCTTATTGGGTCATGATTACGTCCATGCGCCCTATCAGCACCGGCCTCGACGCTCTGGCTATGATGGTAGAATTCATGAGAACCAACCCAGATGTCGTCGGCATACACCCTGCTTTGACTACGATGAGTACAACGGCCTGGAAGCATCTGATAACACGAAATACCTGGGGTCCGCGCAGAACATGGATGATAGACAATATCGCCGCTCTCTGGCGCGCCGATTGGTTCAATGACATTGGCCGTTTCGACCCCGAATTGGTCTACGCCTGGGGAGTGGACTTGGAGACGTGTTACCTGGCGCGAAAAGCAGGTAAGTCGCTTTGGGTGGATGATAGGGTGTTGATACAAAAAGATACTAACATCGGGTATGCTATGAAGAGGATGAAAATGGACGCAAGAGAACGGGAGAGCCAGGCGTATGCAAATATGCAAATGATCCTGTGCCAGAAGTATGGCCCCGATTGGAATTGGAAGATGAGGGAGAAAAATGTCGAACCAGAGTGGCGGTAGTGCCTTCGTTTGTCCGAATTGTTTCTCGGAATTCGAGTATAGTCTCAAGATGGGGCCGTCAAAGGATAAGCCTCGCAGACGATACCCTATTTCTATTGTCTGTGTCTCGAAATGCGATACTTATGCTTTGCCTTTTCTCGAAAGAATGCACAATCTGGCCGATTATCTTGCCGGCGAGTTTCTGCTTGCCATAGATGTGACGGAAGACCACGAGAAAGCAATGGATTGGGTCATCTCTTTCGCACCATACGCTGATCGTGTGATCCCTGTTCAGACGAAAGGGTATGTCGAGAGCGTGTTGGATAAGGTTCTTGGTATGGTGAATGGCCTGTGGGTCTTGCGTCTCGATGACGACGAGAGTGTTCCGCCGGCGATGGAAATTACAGTAGGATCAATCTGCTTACACACAAGAGGTACAATCTATGCGTTTTTCACTGCCTGCTGAAAAAGCGATTAGCTGGCTGAAGAAAGCCGAACTGATAACAGGGGGCATTGCCGCCTGGTGCGAGGGGGGCGAGTACGGGATTGCTTATCCAGAAGTTACTGGTTATCTCATTCCCACCCTGCTGGATTGGGGAGAGGCCGGCCTTGCTCGCAGATTGGCTGACTGGCTGATGAAGGTGCAGAATCTAGATGGCTCGTTCGCGGGAATCGGCGGAACAGGACCTACTGTGTTCGATACCGCCGCCTGCGCCGAAGGACTGGAAGCAATCGGAGAACTGGATGCTGCTAACTCCGCGAAGAACTGGGCAAGAGCCGTGCTGGAACAGTCCATCAAGGAAGATGGTTTTGTGGCGATCTACCAGGCGCGCGCAGCCGCTATCGTGGGTTTCCCTACCCATTACTGGATAGACTGGCCGGAGCGATATTGGAAAAAGGATTACTTGAGAACTCACTATATTGCCTATTGCATGGAGGGATTGGGGGAAATCCCATCGCATATCCCAAGGTTCATGTATTATAAATACTACGCCTGGGGGTGGAAGCAGCCGCCTTCCAAAACTTATTGTCCTGGCTCTACATGCCAGATGGCCTGTTTGTTAGATAGAAGTACAGCAGAGGGGCTTGTGAATACTGTCCTCGAGTATCAAAACGAAGACGGGAGTTTACCACTGCACACGGATGGCGTGAGAGCGAACGGCGTTTCCTGGTCGTGGCAGTTGAAATTCTTGCTAGATGCGATCAGGAGAGTAAACGAGTGATAAACGATATTCTGACACACGAGCGACAGCTCGGAGTGCCAGAACTGTATGATTGGAGCGATGGACAATGTATGTTGGAATAGTCACCTACGGAAACCTGAAATACACAAAACTGGCTGTCTGTTCTGCGCTGGAGACTTGCAAAGCAAAGGTCGTTCTGGTAGTCGGAAAGCCTGACGACCAGGAAACCGCGCTGTGGGCTAAGGCGCAGGGGAAACGCGTGCATGTCATCGAACACAGGGACAACAAGGGATTTCCCGCCTCGATCAACGACATCTATGATTATGTCTATGCCAAAGACCCTAACGCGCCGATTCTGTTCATGGGGAATGACACCATTGCCTATCCTGGAGCAATAGACAAACTGTTTAGATCAGCGAACGAGACGGATTATGACTATATTTCTGGACAAGAGGTAAATGTCAATCATTTTCTGTTTCGTTATCCGCAATACAAGTTGGATGTAATTGCCAGGCATTTCGGGATAGACGAGAAGTTTACTGCTCACCTCGCTTTTCAGCCCGAAGATGCGCCAATCCACGAAATATCCTTTGTCAACGGTTTTCATAACTTTGGTTTGGTCAAGCGCTCCTATTTCGACAAGGTGGGATATGTAGACCCGAACTTCTATCCCGCGTATTACGAGGATAACGATTATGTGCGCAGGGGGTTCCTCGCAGAGTGTCGGTTTGCTGAACTTCCTGGGGCGTGTTACTTCCATTTCTGGTCACGAACCATCCACGAAGCCCATCCTTCTGGTCACAATGCGCGGTATTTCCCGCTGAACAGGAGGTACTACACTCAAAAATGGGGCGGCGTCCCATCCCATGAGTTATATGTCAGGCCGTTCTCTGGGATGGACTATACGCTGATTCCGAATGCTGTAACGATTGGCAATGATTATTTCGACGGCAGGACGCGCAACGAAAGCATCGAGAATGTTTGTGTAGGGCAGCAGAAGTGGACGCCTATTCAGTTCAGGAATCGTCATAACGGCCAGCGGTGTATCATTGCCTGCAATGGGCCGTCGTTGAACGACATCGAGTTTACGGGGGATGAGATCGTATTTGCGCTGAACCGCGGTTATTTGAAATATGACATGCTAATCACCTATCTTGTGTGTTGTAGCGGAACGGTGTTAGCGCAATATGGCAGAGAGATTTCGGATACCGCGACAGAGGCGACATTTATCAGCAGAGACGATGCCTTGTGGCGTCCTCATGTGTTTGGCTTGCTCTATACGCCCGAGGTATGTTTTCGCGGCGATGCAAGCGGCGCTCTTTATCAGGGGCATAGCGTAGCGTACATCGCAGCGCAATTAGCTTATTACATGGGCTTCGTGGATGTGGCGATTGTGGGCATGGATCATTACTATCCCCGCGCCGAGGGTGGAGGGACGAATTGCCTTGTTGTATCCGAGAGCGAGGACATAGACCATTTCGACCCCGAGTATTTTGGGCCTGGGGCAAGATGGGAACCGCCGAATCTGCCGCGTGTGGAAGAGGCCTTTGCATTAGCTCGTCAGGCGTTCGAGGTTGACGGAAGGCGTCTTGTCAACTGTTCTACAAGGACAAGAATGCCAGAAAGTGTTCTTCCAAGAATGTCGCTTGGAGAGTGGAAACGTTGAAGCCGTATATTCAGTGGATCAAAGAAGATGGATTTTGGGTTCGCGACGCCTGGGACATTCAAGAGCAGAAATGGGTCGGCGTCGAAAGACTGCAACTTTTCGACTTCCAGGAACGTATATTGTCGCATTGTTTGACGCCGGACGAAAATGGGAATTTCCCGTATGTGACGATCATCTATTCCTGTCGTAAGAAATCCGGCAAGACAGCCGTTGCTGCTTCTGTTGGAGCGTGGTACATGGAAGAAGCCAATCCAGGAGCGGAAATCTACACGATTGCGAGTTCTCTGGAACAGTCCGAGGGGCGCATTTATCGGGACATCATGTTCCATGCGGATAAAGAGGGACTGCACACGACAAAAACACAGATAACTTGCGATAACGGCACGTTCGTCAAGGCAATTCCATCCAACTATAAATCGGTGTCTGGTTCTCGTCATGCCCTGACGTTGTTCGACGAACTCTGGACGTTCATCAGCGAGCGGGACAAGCGATTGTGGGGCGAAATGACGCCTATTCCTACTGTGCGCAACTCGATGCAGTTCATCGCCACCTACGCTGGCTTCGAGAACGAGTCCCATTTGCTTTGGGACCTTTATAGCAGGAACGTGGGGTCCGACGAGTGGCAGGACGGGGTTGGGCAACGAGTCCCTGGCCTGGAAGATTTGCCGTGTTGGAGCAACGGCAAGGTGTTTGTCTAGTGGGATCACGACGCCAGGATGCCGTGGCAAACCAAGGACTACTACGACTCGCAGCGCGGAACGTTGCGCGCTTCGGACTATCTCCGTCTTCATCTGAACAGATGGGTGTCGTCTCAAGAAGCGTTCATCCCCGTAGAATGGTGGGATGCGGCGGCTAAGGCGTTCGAGGCTCCTGCGACGCTGTGGCAGGAGCATCCCTATCGAACCTTTCCTGTGTTCATGGCGGTGGATGCTGGCGTTGTACGGGATAGCACCGCCGTTGTTGGCGTAGCGTATGACGCCTCTCGCGGGAAAGTTGGAGTTCTATTTCACAAGACATGGACTCCGGTGAACGAAAGCGATCCGGTGGATTTAGGTGTTGTTGAAAATTACATCATCGAGATGTATAATAAGTTTCAGGTAGCAAGTATTGTCTACGACCCAACGCATCTGTATCAGATGATGGGACGTCTTAGTACGCTGGGTTATCCGGTGAACGACTACAAGCAAACATCGGATAACATGACAAGAGCTTCGCAGATGTTGTATGATTTGTTGCGGATGAAGAATCTAGAGGCCTATCCAGCGCAGGACATAAGGGACCACTTACAGATGGCTATCGCGATAGTTACAACGCGTGGCTTCCGCATCACGAAAGACCGAGACACACATCGCCAACACAGAATAGACGCCGCGGTTGCACTTGCGATGGCCTGCTATGTGGCCGTGGCAAGCGGCGGCGTTGATGTGAGCGAACCGATCAGGATCGAGTCGCCATTTGCGGACATGAGCTCGTGGTCTCAGCAAACGGAATTTGAAAAATCGCTACCGTTTGCTCTGAGGAGTAGATGATGGAAGACGAAAAAGATAAAATTCTTAGGGATGTAAAGAAAGCAGAGACATTCTGCAAAACATGGCATAGCAACATCGTGGGTTGGCGGAATTTGTATGATCTGAAGCATCACCAGCCAGCGGAACTGAAAAAAGGCGAGTCCTACTTCGACGACCCTACCCACACAAATACAGTTGATCTCGCTGTCGGGATTTTGATTACCAACGAAATGCACTGGCACGCAAAGTGCTGGAATCCAACGATCAAGACAGAGGAAAAGGGCGGGGCGATAGAGAAGTATCTGGCTGGACTCGTGTTCATCAACTCGTTGAGAAACCAGTATAACGTTCACTACGAGACCATCCAGCACTTTGTCCGTGATGGCGTGGGTGTTTTGTATTCCGTGTGGGATCCAATTAGAGATATTCGCTACGCGACAACGATCAAGGTCCCGGACGAGAATTCTCCTGAGGGCGTTCGGATTGTAGGGGCCTACACTGAACCGCCAGTTATCTTGAAAGTCGTAGACCCGCTGAACATCTTCGTTCTACCTGGAGATGATGAGCGATGGTACTGCATTGCTCGCGTAGAGAAAAAGTCGGTGGCAGATGTAGAGGCTGCTTATGGGGTCAAGTTGAGTCGTTATAAGGGCTATACGGACGATCAAAAGGGAGAGACGAAGGGGCGTTTTATAGATTACTGGCGGATAGAGTTGTCCGACCGCCCTATGAAGGATGAGAGTGGTGAACCTGTAATGAATGCTGTGCTTGGGCGACCGGAGACCAGCTTACAACGTGTTGTTCAAAATGCGGTGTTGTTCGAGGATGAATACGTTTGGCCCCTGCGAGATATGGACGGTTATGATGACCTGCCATATACTATCTCGTTTTTCAAGCCAACTGACAGGGACGTCCCAGGGGGCTGGCACAACATTATGAGGCCAATGGAAACTTCGATCAAGCATCTCGAAAGGATGATAAATCGCCGCACTCGTCAGATAGATAAATATGCGGGCTTGCCATTGACTGCTACCGCGCACCCTGGACGTACTATACAGATGGACCCTGAACTTGGACAGCTCGTTCAGCTTCAGATTGGGGAGAACCTGGGCTTTCCGCGGTGGGACGGCAATCCGCCGGACGTTGATATGCAGATTGACTTCTTCCGAAGCAGAATACAGCAGTCTGGATTTTCGGATGTGATGTATGGGGCTGGGCCGAGCCAGGTATCTGGGTATGCGCTTTCCCAACTGGCTGACCAGGGGAGAATCCGCCTGGAACAGCCTGTTTTGCATTTGGAGTTGCTCTGGGCAATGTGGGCAAAGAAAGTTCTTAGCATGACGGCGAAGTTTGCCGCGGGTTTGATGGTAAGAGTGTATGGACGTATGCGCGGCGAGGATTTTATCGAACAGATCGCCGCGGATGACGCGGGCGAATATCTGGTAATGCCTGAAATACGGCCTGAGTATCCCAATGACCAGACCCGCAAGCACGCCATGGCTTCACAGGCCCGCGGCGTTCTGTCCGAGCATACCTTGATGCAGGATTACTACAACATTGACCAGCCGGATGACGAGTTCGAGAGGAAGCTGATCGAGATGTTGCGAGTGCATCCCATCGTCGTTAATTACACGCTGATGCAAGAGTTACAGGCGTTGGCAGAAGAAGGCGACAAGGTGGCGGAGATGGCGCTCGCGGCAATACAAAGCGGTGGAATGGCGGGGACTCCAGGGCGACCCAAAGAACCGCCAAGCCCAACTCAGGCTGTTGGAACACAATCGCCAACTGGAGAAGCCGTGCCGCAAGCCGAGGGAGGCGTGCCGTATGGACAATCCGAGGCGGAGATATTTCAGGGGCAGGTGACAGAAGCCCCGAGGCTGATGGAATGACGGACAATCCGCTCAGAAAGGCGCTCGAAGATAACCGCAGGGCTGCAAAGGCCGCCTTTGGCAGCGCGCGGCGTTCTGCGGCTCGCCCCACTGACCCAGAATTGATGTTGTATAATCAACTAAAGACGGAACATTTCGAGAGGTTGCGTGAGATATGGGGCGCTGATGTGATAACAAGTTACATCAGGTCTATGGAGTTCAAGAAGGCGAGGAAAAATGGTTAGTAGGATCAAGGACACCTTTATCCAGAAGTTGGGTGGAGCAAAGAAAGTAAAACCAACTTACGCAGAGTGGCTGTCGCCCGAGGATCAGGCAGCATTAGGCGTAATGCAAACCGGCAAGACCGCAACGGGAACATATAAACTAACTTCTATGCCCACCCCCGTGTCTCTCCCAAGCGGCTGGGCTACTACTGACGGGAGTACAACCGCAATTACGCCAGCGTCCTCCCCAGGCGGCGGGAGTACAACCACAATTACGCCAGCGCCTCCTCCAAAGGCGCCAAAGGAACCAAAGGAACCAAAGGAACCGCGGGAAGATTTAGGATGGCAGGAAGCAGGGACGCAAGCCGCTGTGATTGCCAACAGCGTGCTTGCAGAAGTTCCATTGCCCGCTGTCGAACCGTGGAAGACCTATACTCTTGGCGAGTGGCAGGCCCCAGAATGGTGGATAGGCAAAAGCGCGACAACGGGGAGTGATTGGGATACTCTTGGCTCAGTTTACAATGCTATGATCCCTTTTCTGTCCCCGGAAGATCAGCGGACGGCAGCCTTAGCCCTGGCGCGTGATTTCCCTGATGTGTTTGGCGACTATGGAAATCCAGATATTGTCTATAACGTGCCATCAGAAATCACTGCTGCGATGCGCGAACAGTACACCTCACGGGCGCGCGCTGAACAGGCTTTAGCCGCTGTTGAGAACATGCAAAGCATTACGGGCGGCGAACCTGGAAAGGGAGTGACCTATCTGCGTCAGTTGTTGGATGTGTTGCGGGATTATGGCGGTATGCCTGGGGAAGGGCAGACCAGAGCGCAGTACCTTGCGCAGCGGGCTGGCATTACCCCGCTTTTAGATGTTGCGCCAAAGGAATACCAATCCTTGTTGAACATGCTGGCAACCCCAAGTTTTTCTGCTGGGAAGTTGGTTCCTGGAAGCGTAGTTAACGGTAAATACGTTTTTGGACAGCCCAATCCAGAATGGTATTAGAAAGTAGGTGAAGTATGGCAAAAGCTAAAAGGCCCAAGAAAGTTGTCATAAAACCTAAGAAAAAGGGGCAGAAAAAGGTGACATTCAATAAAGGCGGTTTGCATCGTTCGACCAATACGCCCGAGGGTCAGAAAATCCCCCGCTGGAAGATCGAAAAGGCTTTGGCTGGTGGTTTTGGGCCGAAGGCCAAGAAGCAAGCGAACATGGCTGAGGGCATGTTGAAGAAAGGCCGTCAAACTGCCGCAAAGAAGCGGAGTAGAACTAAAAAATCAAAGAAGTGAAATAGAAAGGAGTAAATATCATGTTTTGGAACGAATTAGGATCACAAATCTTGACGGTTGTTTTGGCAATCGTCGCTGCTGCTGTGGTTGGGCTGGTTATCGAGATTTTGCGCGTGACGGTTCTTTTCCTGCGCGCCAAACTCAAGGCGGCCAATCCCACCCTATCGGACATCTTCGATAAGGCAATCGAGATGGGCGTCCGGGCGTCAGAACAACTTGGCATTACTGGACAACTCCAGGAAAAGGCTGTTGATAAGCTGGAAAATGCCGTTGGTGTTGCAGATCAATACTTGTTATTGCATGGCTTTGACATTGATGCCGAGGTGATTGTTGGCGGAATCGAGGCCAAGGTCAATGCCCTGTTTGGAAAGCAATAACTATGCGCCGCCAATATAGGGTAGTGTCAATCAAAAGCACCCATCACCCCGCCCAACTTGAGGCCTTTCTTAATGGGTTGGACGGGGAACTGATAACCCTTGTGTCGCACGGCGGCAGGCTGATGGCTGTTACTGGAATCGGCCCTCCTGTGCGTGTACGGGCTGACAGTCAAAAGGCTGTACAGTCACTCGATGTAGACGAAGAAGCGACCGACAAGGCATAGATGGCATACACAGGCGGAATCTACAAAGAGCTTGTGACTTCGATGTTGCAAGCTCGTAAGAGAGGCGACCAGGCTGAGACCGCGAGGCTCAGAGAGCAGATCAAAATCTACACTGGCAAAAAGCCTGGAGAGGTCCAATACACTGTCAAGGAAGGCGACACTCTCTCCTCTATTGCCAGTCAGTATTTAGACGACCCTCGCGAGGCTATTAGTATTGCTAATGCAAGCGGCCTTGGCAGGGATTCCTGGTCGAATATCCAGCCTGGTCAAACTCTTACTATTCCGCTTTATCGAAAATACAGCAAATCAGCCCCCTACATCTCGCCCTCGCTTTGGGCTTCTACCCTTGCTTCTGAAGGAAAGTATGAGGACCTAGCTAAGATGTTAGGGGTTGACCCTAGCGATACAACACGCTTCGGGCAGCGGTTTACGGAAGTGACGGGGCTGCCCGTTACTACTCCGCTGACAGGCCAGGCAGGTGTTGCGCACGACTATCGGCGGGCTGTGACGCCTACTACTCCGCTGACAGGCCAGGCAGGACTGGCGACTTATCAAACCAATGCTTTCCAAGAGAGCGTGAGGGATGTGTTGGGCAGCACGCAGCGGGGGGTGAGATTCGATGAGGAAACAGAACGCGGGATAGCTCCGACTGTCCAGAGACTCATCAACTCGATGCTTGGTATCACACCGCCAGATTTTGCCGCGAACCCGGAACTGAAGCATACATGGCTTGGCGTTGGGCTTCCTGGTCCGCCAGATTTTGCCGCAAATCCAGAACTAAAGTACACCAGGCCAGAATACTTGTATGCTCTTGCGGCAAATGCGATAGACCGCGCTGCCCCAATCGGCATTGTGCCACCGCCGAAGAAGGGGACGGCCAGGCTGTTGTTCGAGAGCATAGCCGATTCGCTGGGTATCCCTATACGGCGAGGTCTCTTTGCCCCAGATACGCCCAAGGTAATGCGGGGCAACTTTGCTGATCCGAGAACGCTTGTTACTTCCGAAGGCGCGATCATCAACCTGGAAGAACCAGAGTCATACTGGAAACAGCTTATGAATGTTCCGAGTTGGTGGCGCGGGGTGCTGACGCCAGTGCGTGGGGGATGGCTAAGGCCACAGGAAATGGAGACTGCGGGTAGCTGGCATTTATTTCCCACTGTAAGACAATGGCAGAAATTCGGCTGGTTGGACATGGTGCCTGGGATGGTGCTGTCAACTGTTGATAGGCCGACAATGAACCTGCTTGGAAAAACTTGGGGCGCGATTGCAAACACATTTGTTTACGTTCCCACCATGATTGGAGCGATGTTTGCCAACTACGATGCGTGGGGGATGGCGAAGGCCATTGAAGAAGCGGCGAGTCAGGCCCGCGAGTCGGGCGGGGATAACGACGTCTTTTCGGCGTCGTTTCAGGCTGAGCTTTTCGCGCAAGAAACGAAAGGAACGGCAGATGAGTGGCTTCAGCACTTTACGGCTTTGGGACAAGCTCTCGGGGAATTCAAGGCTTACAACAGAGAGCGGCTCGAAGTAAGCCGCGCGTTTGAGCATGATGTAGAAGCTATCGAGCTTTATTACAGGCAGAAACATCGAAACGAAGCCAGACAAAACGCCAATCTCACCAGAGAAAGCGAACAAAAGTTGAAGGTGGGATTGCAGAGTTACAACCTTCCACCAGAAGAGCAGCTTTCTATCCTGGAAGAGGCGGTCAGGTTGCACTACGAACGGACTGATATTACCGATTACCGTTTCCGTATTACCTGGATCGCCGAGAATGATGGACAGGATCGGCTGGATAAGGTCAACCGCGCTATCGCGGAATTCATCTACGTCAACGGTCGCTGGCCTGATCCGTGGGAAGTGGGACGAATCAGCGAGTTCTACATAAACCCCTGGACTGAGTTCGGCTATGAGGTGTTCGCTGGCGCATCGAGTTTCATCCCAACCGCCCCACTTTTCAAAGCGGCGAAGAATGGCATTGGGCTTGTATTCAAGGGCTTTGGGGGAACGGTTAAGTTAGGGGCTGATGTTTTATCGGAAGTTCCTGCCATAGCCAGAGCTTCGGCTGCGCTGGAAGAAAAGCCGTTCATCGCCTTTGCACAACGGTTCTATGGCAATCTTTTCCGGCGTGCGAGCGTCAACACCATGTCCATCGCCGCAACAGTAACCGCCGAGAAGGTGTTCGGGAATATCGCGGATCATACGAACACTTACGATGAGTTCGTAGACGCCCTGAGCCGAGCCATGGATGATGTGGATATGGCGGACCCAAACGCGCTTCGTCGTTTTGGTCTTGGGCCAGCGGAAAGGCGGATGATTGCCGAGAAACTGGCGGAGATATACCCGCTTGATGGTGATGGGGCGAAGAAATGGTATCAGATAATTGACGAGGCGATAGAAGGGGTGAAAGACGCAGAACTGCCGCGAACATTACGAGAAATGCAAGACCTGATCCAGGACGCGCATAAGACCGCGGTTGAGCTGATGCAGACGATTGCCGCTGGTGGGGATGATATGGCAGAGGCGGTTGGGAAACTGACCGATTTGCTTGCGGGGGGTCGTCTCACCGTCAAGGCGACTGATATTCTGAGAATGGTCATAGACGCGGATGATGCCGCTCGTGCGGCGAACGAGGCCTTGGCGCTTCTGGATGACGCCACAAAGAAACTGGGAAGGTCCGAGGAATTTGCGGAACTCGCTGGACGCCTGGCTGACGAAGCGGCGGATAGTTTTGCGCGGACGCCGAAGAACTTCTTTGCGAGACTGGCTGGGGCGTTTGGAGAAAAGGTCATCAAAGATCACGAGGTCTTCATCGGCAATCATTTGTACCAGGGATTGATTGCCGAGTTTGTCCGCAGCCTGGGAAAAGGGAAGATCAAACCGACGTATGGCGTTAAAACGGTGCTTGCCGCCATGGACGGCCTGCGGTGGATCATATCGAAATGGGCGCGGCTTGCTCTTCTGGCGCGTCCAGGCTTTACCGCGACCAACACAATGGATACTACCCTTCGACTGTACATCGAGGGGGGTGGTTATGGCGGCAGCCTGGCAAAGATCATAGATTTGGGAATAGTGCCGCCAGAGTTGGCGCACCGTGCTGGCACGTTCATCACAGAAGGCAAGACCTTGACCCAGTTGCTCGAAGAGGGCTGGCGGCCTACTGGCGGCTTGATGAGCGCGTTCTGGAACGCTGCTGTGCCGCCAGGCATCCGCGGGAAATTGCCTAGAATGTGGTGGAGAAAAAAGGGCGCGATGGGGACCATCGAGGCGCTTTACAAAGGCGGGGCAAGAGTTTCTATCTTGGATGGATTTGCTGCGGCGGGGACGGTGATGGAGTATGGCACTGGCGTCAGGATGTTTGCCAAGAAATTCTTCGACCGTTTGAAGCCTGCCGAGCGGTTGATGCTTGCCAATCTTGGCAGCAGCGGCGATCCCGTTGTTGACGCCCTGCTGATGGGGCTTCGCTCTCAGACAGGCTTCGATGTTGGCGCGTTGGCGGGGCTTGTAAATCTTGCCTCCGGCGCCGACAATGCTGTACTCAACCCAAAGATCATAGATGACATAGTAAGATCAATGGCGGAGTCGCTGTTGCCGCGGGAAGTCGCCGCGGCATTCCTGAGCGATGTATCGAAACGTCTTTCGGACGAATTAGCGAAAGGCACGCTGACGGCATCCAGAGCCAGCAATATATTAGATGAACTTGTGACCGAGATAGACAAAACCGCAGACGAAACTGTAATGCGGTTGGCGGAATTGAGGGATGTCGCCGAGAATGTGGATAGCAGACTCGTTGACGAACTCGATCTTGATGCGCTTGTTGGAGAGGCGGCGCAGCCTGTACCGCACTACAAACCTCACATTCCTGATAGCGTAGCGGATAAGATCGAAGCCAGGTGGGGAATTGATGTTCACAATCTGCAAACAGACGAGGCGATTGACCTACTTGAGCGTAGTTTGCAAAAGGAGTTAGAGTGGAAAGACCTTGCGGCGGAGCGCGTAATCCCCCGCACACACTTGGGGGCTGGCGAGGCGTATGCCACGGTAAACGGAAAATTCAAGGCAGTGAGATCCGCGTTAGCTGAACAAGCGTCCCAGGCGGCTGACGAGGCGACCAGGGCTGAATTGTACGCCGCGGCGCACTACCTGAGCAACATTCATGATAAGGTTTCTCTCGAAGGCGTAGTTGGCCGAACGCTTGCCTGGATAGTTGAGTCTCCCATTGGGCCAGCCTTCAAAAGCGGGCAGCACGCCATGAGAGCGTGGGTTTTATACTACGCCATTGACGGAGCTTCTACGAAACAATTGGCGAAATACTTTGTGACGTTGATAGACCTTGCCGAGAAAAACCCTGCCGAATTGGCGCGCCGTTTCGCTGCAAAAGAGTATCCTACCTATGCTGAGATATTCAAGATACTTGGATGGGACATTGTGATGGACGAGAAAACGGGGAAGATATTCTCGATTACCATGCCTGGGATGACCAGACCACGGACGGAGCGCGTTCTAATAGATGGGTTTGGGGAAGCGTTGGGGCTGGCGACGCCTTACGACTTTGGCAAGCCGATCATGTATGGCGAAACCGCCGTGGTGAAAGATGCTGGTTTGATGTGGTGGCAGAGTTTGGCAGAGCGATATAGGGTTAAGGTAAATAAGCCATATTTGAGAAACGTTGTCAATAAATACTTGCGCGGTGATTATGGCACAGAGCCAGTGTTGGAAGAAGTCGCTCCAGAGGTGGTTACGCCAGTTGCGAAAGCAGAAGTACCAGTAAGAGTACCGGCAGGAGTACCAGTAGAAGTAGAGGAATTACCTAAGTATTGGGATGGTACAGGAACCCCAGAAATAGGGCAAAACGTTGACATACTTCGGAAGGGCGAGGCTGAGGTTATAGAGGTATTAGCGCCAGCGAAGAATGGGGCAATTCGTGTCCGTGTAAGATTTCCAGATGGCACGATAAGTATTCATCAGGGCGTTGCTATAACGCCAGTGGAAGCGTCAGAAGCAGTCACGCCAACCATTACAACACCCATCGAAACCGCCGTCCCACAACAAGCCGTCCAAGAAGTAACTGCGCCCCCTGCGCCGATTTACAGGCCAAAGCAATACGCCTCTAAGGACCCCTATTACTTCGATGAGATACCCCAGGATACATTAGAGCAGGCGCTTGAGGCGAGACGTGTATTCCTGGGCGAACCTGAGCCGTTTCAGGTTGCTCCATCTGAGATGAAGCGCGTCATTTGGGATGCGCTCAGGGGTAAATACCGATACGCTAACGAGTGGGCCAATAATCTTGCAGCCATGTATCCACATCGTGTTGCCTCTTACGACGAATTCATTCGGTATTTGGAGGAGGCCATCGCGGAACTCGAAAGCAAATCTGGTATCTATGCCGATGCTTTCCGTCTTGACATCGAAGAGGCAATCAGGCGAGCGCAAGGCAGCGCAGTTCGTAATCACCTCTATGATGCGTTGATTGACCTTGGACACTCGAAGGACGACATAGCCAAGATGACCGTTGACGAGGTGAGAGAAGCTCTTGCGGAAAGCGGGAGATATTTCGATCCTGCTCAGGCGGCTACGGAGAAGGCGTCGGTTTTGCGTCATCAATTGACGCAGGTACAGGGGGAGTTCAACGACGTGCAGCGCGCTATGGGATTCGACAATGGTGGGCCTCCGCCTATACCTAATTTTGTCATTCCGCAAGGGACTAGAACATGGCTGGAGGGAAGCCAATATGCCATGAGGGGGGCTGAGAGATTGAAAGAGATTATTGAGGTCATCCGGCAAAACACGGAAAATGCGCTCAATGCTGGCGATGATCTGTTTACTCCGCTCACAGACGCCCAAAGGAAACTTATCGCTACCCACGGCGGCAGGATGGTCGAAGCCCAAGAAGAACTATACAATGCTCTCACCTATGGGACAAAGGGGATGGACCTCAATTACCTGAAGGGCTACAAGAGCAATGGCGCGTTGCCAGAGGTCAACAAGGCGTTAGTGGATTACTCTGATACAGACTCTTGGGAAGCAGCGATGAAGAACGTTTTCCCGTTCTGGACGTTTCCGACCAGGACGCTCCCGTATTGGGCCGAGAAGTTTATCCAGCACCCGCGCTTGATGACGTTCTACAACAAGTATGTAGACATGAGCCGCCGATATTCCATCCAGGCTGGTTTGCGGACTACCTACGGCGAGCAGTTGCCGTCCCGACGCGGTTATGTCCCTATCGGCGATACTGGAATATGGATCAATCCCTTGCAGCCGCTCTCGATGCGTCTTGCTTATCCCAATGCTGACCCGTACTTCGAGGATGAGATAGCCAATCTGTCGCCGTCTTCCCGCGTGTTGCACGTCTTTTTGCGCTATGGCCCAGCGATGGGTTTCTCTATCAACCCGTTACTCTCTTTATTGCTCTATGATGTTCTTGGGGCGGCAAAACAAGAGATTGTTCCAAAGTGGTCGTTTCTGCCGCAATTCGGCCTGATCCATCCATCCATCTGGAGGGGGTTGCGCGAGAAGGCGCAGGATGCGCCAATTGTGCGCGGTCTTATCAACGCGCTGAATCCGGAAGTGGACTGGAAAGACATGCTTATCGAGCGGCGATTGCTTGCGAAAGCTGCTCAGTATATCGAGGATCACAACCTACCAGAATTGCAAGCGCGGTTGTATATGCA
>Ga0194126_10004186_pt1 | contig 22171 bp, 25 predicted proteins | sample TA2KigC150mmetaG_FD_148641 | JGI IMG/M metagenome (GOLD analysis project Ga0194126, IMG submission 148641) | Freshwater microbial communities from Lake Tanganyika, Tanzania - TA2015035 Kigoma Deep Cast 150m | ecosystem: Environmental > Aquatic > Freshwater > Lake | place: Tanzania: Lake... | reverse complement strand
CCCGCGCACACAAGACGCGCGCGCGGCACTAAAATCCGCGTCTTGCCAAAGGTTCCCGTCAGCGTCCGTTGGCGATGGCCGTGCCGGCAGCCGACGACCGCCGGCTCTCCAGCTGCGTCGCTCGGCTTGCGGCGGCCATAGCGCGGACGCGACAGCGCGGCGTCCAGCTCCTCCTCCAGCATCGTCTCGATGAAGCCGCGCACCCGGCCGCGGACGCCAACCTCGATCGCGTCGACCCAATCATCGAAAAGCAAATTCTCGGCGACGACAGCCGCCGCCTTCGTGGTATCCTTCGTCATGGCGTGGTCTCCGTTCCAGCGCGTCAACGCTGGAATCATTCGGGTTGAGGAACCCGGAGACTACGCCAACCAATTTCCAACCACCTCCGCGACGGGACCCGCGACCGCCTATCGCATGATGAAAACCTTTCGTACATGCGGGGCCGTCACCGCTCCTTGGACGCGGCCTGTGGGAAGGCCGAAAGGAGCCCGCTGTCTCGATCCTCGCCGCGAGCAGCTTATTCAAGAGGCGATTAAGGCCTACTATTCGCACACGCTTCGGCCGAGATTCCGAGCCCTGGTTGAGGACGTTCAACGACGCTGCAACGAGGAGCTGTTGCCCCCGCCCAATTGGCGCACCATTCGCAAGCGCCTTCGAGATTTCGAGGGCCGCAATCGAGGCGCATCCAGCGGCGTAAATTGATTGGACAATGGCTCAAATGCGGTTGAGCGACATCCTGGAACGGCCGTTGCAGATCGTTTACTTTGATCACGTGAAAGTCGACGACTATGTCGTCGACGAGCGGACTGGCGAAACAGGAAGCCCGTGGCTGACTTTGGCGATCGACGCCAGCACGCGCATGGTTGCGGGCTTTCATCTTTCGCTCGCTCCGCCCTCACGCGTTTCGCTCAGCCTGTGTCTGTTGCACGCCGTTTGCGACAAGGCGCGCTGGATGAATGAGCGCGGTCTCTCCGGCGATTGGCCCGCGGCCGGTCTCCCTGAGACGATCGCCATTGACCCGCAAAGCATTTTTGGTTTTCGCCAACTGGCGCGCGCCTGTCGCGATCAGGGGATTGCGACTGCATCGGCGTCGATCAATTCAAGCGTTTTCGGGGCGCGGGCCACACATATGTTCGGCGGCCGGTTTGGCGACACGACAATCGCCAGAGCGCATGGCGTGAGTTGGACGCCGAGAGCGCCACGCCATTTGCGCAGCGCAATGGCGCGAGACATTCGTGAAGTGGAACTCGATGTAGCCGACGGACTCATCAATGATTACCATCAGCGTTCCCACAAAGACACGGGACGCACGCCGCTCGACGGCTGGCGAATGACTGAGGCGGCTGCGTCATTGCGAGCGCCGCAAGATTGCATGCGATTCCGACTATCCTTTCTCCCCGACGCTTTGTGCGCCCTCACTTCGAGCGGCGTTTGCGTGCTCGGAGAAATCTTCTGGTCGCCGACGCTTGCTGAACTGCATCGAGAAGGACGCGCCCGCGTGACGGTCAAGTTCGATCCGCGAGATCTTTCGCGGATTTTCGTGCAGGAGACTGGCGGCCAGTTTGTGGAAGCGCAGAACGTCGCAGGGATGAGCAAAGCCGACGACGAGGCCTGCCGCCGCGGTTGTAAATTATTTGGCCCTTCGCGCCGGCGCGCTTGCGCAGGGGAAGACTGCCGCTCTCCTTGTTGCGCCGAAATTGATCGCACAGGAAATCGCCAGGCGTTGCGCCCCTATTCGTGATCCCCTAAAAAATCGCTCAGTCCGTCGCTCTATGTTTTCTGCTGTGACAGCCCCCCGCAGAAAGCGACCATCAAATCGCGCAATTCGGGCTCCTCGACGAGTTCGGCGGCGACCGAGCATTCGAACCAGCGCGTGGCGCGCTGCTTTTTCTCAGCCCATTGATTGCGTTGCTTTTGCACGCGCATAGAAAACACTTCAACGCGGCAGTCGACGCTCGCGCCGCTGCTGAGGCGTTTTTCATAGCCGAAGTCTCCGAGCTTCGTTTTGTCCACTTTGCCGATTAGCCCGGCTTCCTGCACGGCCTCGATCGCCGCGACGATATGCGGTTTGCGGCCTTTCATCGGCCAGCCCTTTGGAATCACCCAGCGCTTGGTGTCGCGTGAAGTGACCAGCATGATCTCCACACGCCCCTCATTGAGTCGCCAGGGCAACGCCGCATATTGCGTGCGCGGCGTCGACGCGGCGCCCTCGCGCTTCTTTTTTGGTTTGGGCGTCTTCATCCCGCGAACCTCGCGAGCGCATAGAATGTCGCGGCGAAAAAAGCCGCCATAGGCATGGTGATGACCCAGGCGACGACAATGTCCTTAGCGACGCTCCAGCGGACCGCCGCAACCCGTCGCGACGCCCCCACGCCAATGATCGCGCCGGTGATCGTGTGCGTCGTCGACACTGGAATTCCCAACCCCGTCGCCAGGAACAGGGTGATGGCTCCGCCAGTCTCCGCACAGAACCCTTGCATAGGCGTCAACCGAGTGATCCGCGACCCCATTGTTCGCACGATTCGCCATCCGCCGAATAAGGTTCCAAGGCCCATGGCGGCCTGACAGGCGATGACGACCCAAAAAGGAACGTAGAATTCGCGGCCGAGCGCGCCATGCGCATAAAGAAGCACGGCGATCACGCCCATCGTTTTCTGCGCATCATTGCCGCCGTGGCCCAGCGAATAAAGAGAGGCGGAGGCGAATTGCAGAATGCGGAACAGCGCATCGACGCCGCCAGGGGTCCGCCGCACAAAAATCCACGAAACGAGCAGAATGAGCGCGAGCGCCAGCACGAAGCCCAGCGCCGGCGACAAAACGATTGCGGCTGCCGTCTTTAACAGCCCGTTCCAGACGATCGCCGACGCGCCCACCTTGGCGACGCCAGCGCCAACGAGCCCGCCGACAAGCGCGTGCGAACTGGAGGATGGAATGCCCAGTCCCCAAGTGATCAGGTTCCAAATGATTGCGCCCATCAGCGCGCCGAAGATGACGAAATCGTCCACGATATCGGGCGAGACGATGCCCGCGCCGACGGTTTGCGCCACATGAAGCCCGAAAAACAGAAAGGCGATGAAATTGAAAAAGGCGGCCCAGACGACGGCGTATTGCGGACGAAGAACGCGCGTCGACACGATGGTCGCGATGGAATTGGCGGCGTCGTGCAGACCGTTCAAGAAGTCGAAGATTAATGCGACCGCAATGAGTCCAAGGAGAAAGAATGAAAAGTTCTGCAAGCGCCGTCCTTAAGTATGCTCAATGACAATGCCGGCGACGCGATCGGCGACGTCCTCGAAGCCGTCGACGACTCGTTCGAGATGGCCATAGATCTCGGCCCCTACAATGAACGCCATCGTATCTCTGTGGCGGTGCGCGTGAAACAGCTCCTTTAGTCCTTGGTCGTGGATCGCGTCGGCCTCGTCCTCAATGCGCGTGATCTCCTCGCTGAAGGCGTTCAGCCTGCCGGCGTTCTGGCGCATCGTCCGCAGTAAGGGTATGGCGCTGCGGGTGAGCTCCGCCGACTGGACGATAATGTCGCCCATGCGGCGCATGGCGGGTTCAAAATCGCGAGTCTCGTAGAGTAGCGTCGCCTTAGCCGTCTGGTGCATCTGGTCGATCGTATCATCCATCGCCGTGATCAGATCGCGGATGTCGCTGCGATCGAACGGCGTGATGAATGTGCGGCGAACCGCCAGATGCGCCTCGCGGGTGATGGCGTCGGCCTCATGTTCCTGACGGCTGATTTCATGGCTGCAGACGAGCACGCGGTCGCCGCCGTTCAGCAGTTCACGCAAGGCGCGCGCGCCGGCGACAATCGTCTCTGCGTGCCGCTCGAAAAGATCGAAGAAGCGCTCCTCTCTCGGCATGAGCGCCTGAAACCAAGACAGCATGGCGCTCTCGCCCTCCGAATCGTAGTCACAAAACTGTCATAAACCAGCGCGGCACATAACCGGGCGTGCGCGGGCTGTAAAGCGTCGAGACGCCGCGGCGGCGACTATTTTGGACGACTCTGCGTCTTGTTGAATGCGAGAGCGTCTTCCTCGGAGGGGGAAATGCTCGCATCGACAGGCGTAAATTTGCGCGGCAGCAATTCTTTAAGTCGCGCCCTGATCTGGCGCGAGGCTTGACTGAGGCTCACCAGGCTGGAGCCGCTATAGACGAACGCGCCCTTCTCCCCCACGACGATGTCGCTCGTGCGCAGAGTTGGATCCTTAAGGGACAGCCGAACGTAATAATCGTGAGATTCCGCCGGGTCGTTGCAGGAGCATCCCGACGTCAACTTCTCACGAAAGCTGAACGCCGTCGAAAGCGCGGTATAGCGCTCCCCTTTGGCGTTGCGCGCCTCCTCGATGCTCGGGCCCTCGTAGAGTTGGACCCGCGTCGCCGGACAAGCAAACTGGCAGGACTGTTGACCCGAGATCACCGAAGATCTGATCAGGGGAAAATAATAGCCGTCGCAGGCGCGCACGCAGTAGCCGCCGCCGGACATCGAGTCCGTGTCGGCGCGCAAAGGTTCGGGATCGGCATAACGGACAGGCCGCCTCGGCATTCGCGCGCGCGGACGCATCACGCGCCAGGAAGGCCGGGAAGGATACCCGTAATAAGGCTGACTGGGTCCGAAGAGGAAATCAAAAAAATCGCCCTGAGCCAAGGAGTCGAGCGGCGACAGAAGCAGGACGGCGGCGGCGAGCGCGCCGGCCACGACACTCGGACCCTGGGGGTTAAGCTGCATTCGCCCGTCCCCGTCGACTCAAACTTCGACTGGCGACCCCGGCAGGATTCGAACCTGCGACCTACTGCTTCGAAGGCAGTTGCTCTATCCGGCTGAGCTACGGAGCCGTCGACGGCGCAGCTTTCGCCGCGGACCGTATCACCTCGGCCAACGCGGCGCCAGACGACGCTCGACAGGGAAGTCATATATGGCGACCCCGGCAGGATTCGAACCTGCGACCTACTGCTTAGAAGGCAGTTGCTCTATCCGGCTGAGCTACGGGGCCGAAAGAGACTCAGTGAGTCCAGAGTCCGATGCGGCTCGTTTTGAAATTATCGGAATAGGATACGCCGCGGCGCGCCGCGAGATTGGGCTTCGGCTCCTCGACGCGATAGGCGAGACCGTTGCGCTCCGCGTAAGCGATCGCCTCCTCCTTGGTCGCGAAATTGAGTCTGACTTGCTGCCGCATATCGGCGGAGCTCGTCCAGCCCATGAGCGGCTCGATGCTGCGCGGCAGCTCCGGCTCAAAATCGAGGCGCCACATGGTCGACCCCGGTCCGGATTGAGTGGCGCTCGGCGCGGGAAGGTAGATGCGTGCGGTCATATGGCCTCATCGTTGACGCTGCGCTCGGAAGCGCTTCGGGAGAGAGCGGCGCGGTGGCGCTCGCGCTGGTCGGGGCAGCAGGATTCGAACCTGCGACCTGAAGTACCCAAAACTTCCGCGCTACCAGGCTGCGCCATACCCCGCCGAACAAGCCGCGCCTACCGCGGCCCTGCCCTCGCTCAAATTTCGCTACCACGCAAGCCCGCCCCTCACAAGGGAAGGCGGATTATGGCCCAAACATGCGATGCCGGACTCGATCTCCTGGCGCGAGCGAAATGCGTCGCGCCGCGCCCGCGTTCAGCTCGAGCACGGCATAGGCGGGCTCGGGCGACGTTATAATGCGCTCGGACAAAGGTTCAGTGTCAGCCGCTACGCCCACCACCCGTCCGTCGCGTCCGATGAAAACCATATCAAGCGGAATATAAGTGTTCTTCATCCACATCGAGACTGGCCGTTCGGCCCCGAAGTCGAACAGCATGCCGTGATTCTCCGGCATCGACTTGCGTAACATCAAACCGCGGGCGCGGGCCTTTGGCGTGTCGGCGATTTCGACACGGAAGTCGTGCTCGCCCGTCGCCGTCGTGATGCGCGCGATTTCAGTGGCGGGATCGGCGTGCGCGACTGTCGACGCAGAGAGCGCCAGCAAGAAGGAGATGATCAGTAGCTGGAAGAATTGCGCCGCTCTCACCAGGAATCCTTCCAAAGAGCTTTGCGCGCAGCGGTTAGTGCGAAGGGGCGCTTTTGGCCTCCAGCGGCCGCACCTCGGTCGCCATCAGGCCCTTCGGGCCTCCGCCGTAACGCACGAGCACGCTATCGCCTGGCTTAAGTTCCGTCATGCCGTAACGGCGCACCGTCTCCATATGCAGGAAAATGTCTTCGGTGCCTTCGCCTCGCGTGAGAAATCCAAATCCCTTCACGCGATTGAACCATTTGACGATCGCAATTTCATAGCCGCTCGTCGGAACGACCTGGGCGTGGGTGCGCTCCGCACACGACTGCGAAGGATGCACCGCAGTCGACTCGTCCATCGCCACGACCCGAAAAACCTGCATGCCCTTCGCGCGCCTCTGGGCTTCGCAGACAATGCGCGCGCCCTCGAAAGCGGTCTGCAATCCGCTGCGCCGGAGAATCGTTACATGCAGAAGTATGTCCGCTGTGCCGTCGTCGGGGACCACAAAACCGTAGCCCTTCGCGACATCGAACCATTTTATGTAGCCCGCGACTTCGACCAATTCGAGAACGGATTCTTCCGATTCAGTCGCGCTCGCCGTCAAATCATCCTGAAAAGTCACTTTAGCGCCCACCGACCAACTCCTATGCTGATCCAGAGCATTCGACTGGCGCGCGTCGGCGATTTTCTAAAAACCCGAATCGCCACGCATCGCTCATGAATCACTTTTAGCAAGATATCATTCGCGGCGCGTGATCCAACATGCAAATTTTATCTACGTCCGAATGTCTGTGGATATGCGCGCGGATGCGCAGATGTATCGAAACGATTGTCGCCCAATCTGAATCGATGCGCGTACGCCTCCGAGCGCGGCGATATTGCACAAAAAATAGTGGCTCCGTAACTAAAGATATTCAGGCCGCCCACAAATCTTTGGGGGTCTGTGGCCCACGCGCCACATCGAGGGCCATTTGACAAAAGCGGTCGGGGCGCGCAATCGAATTTGGCGAGCCTCGCGGGCGCTGTCGCCCGCCCGCCATTTCCCCGGTTGGAGCGCCGCCAATGACCACTTCATCGACTGCGCCAGCGAGTGCGCCCATGACTGTTCACGCTCCGGACCGTACTCCTACGTGCATCGATCCACGCTACGACCTCGCCGCCCTGGTTGCGGCCCGTGAAAGCGAGCGCTTTTCGTTGCATGCGAAGCGTCTCAACGAAATGTGGGTGCGCGTTCTCAAGACGATTGGCTATGACGTAGGCTTCACGCGAGGCGTTGGTCCCTATCTCTGGGACCGGAAGGGCGACCGCTATCTCGATCTCCTCAGCGGCTGGGGCGTTTTCGCGCTCGGACGCAATCATCCGGCGGTGCGCGACGCTCTCGTGAGCGTGCTCGACGGCGAACTCGCCAATCTCGTGCAACTTGACGTTTCAGTCCTCGCTGGCGTTCTCGCTGAAAAATTGCTCGCCTACGCGCCATGGCTGGACAAAGTGTTTTTCGCCAATTCGGGCGCCGAGTCTGTAGAAGCTGCAATCAAATTCGCGCGCGCGGCGACCGGGCGTCCCGGCATTTTGCATTGTGCGCATTCCTTTCATGGGTTGACCTATGGCTCGCTGTCGATGAACGGCGACGATATTTTCAAGAGAGGCTTTGGACCTCTTCTGCCAAATGCCCATGAGGTGGCGTTCGACGATCTCGACGCTCTCGAGCGCGCATTGGCCGGGCGCGACATAGCCGCCTTCTTCGTGGAGCCCATTCAGGGCAAAGGCGTCAACATTCCTCAAGAAGACTATCTTCTGGGCGCGCAGGCGCTCTGCAGAAAATACGGGACCCTGTTCGTCGCCGACGAGATCCAGACCGGGTTGGGCCGGACGGGGCGCTTCTTCGCCATCGATCATTACCCCGGCATCGAACCCGATATGATCGTCGTCGCCAAGGCGCTTTCCGGCGGTCATGTGCCGGTCGGCGCGGTGCTGACCCGCAAGTGGATCTTCGACAAGGTCTTCGACCGCATGGACCGCGCGGTCGTGCATGGCTCGACCTTCAGCAAGAATGATCTCGCCATGGCGGCGGGCATCGCCACGCTGGACGCGCTTGAAAATGAGCGGGTGATCGAGAATGCGGCGAAGCGGGGCGAGCGCCTTCTCGCGTCATTCCAAAGGATGGCGGGCGGCTATGAGCTTGTCGCCGATGTGCGCGGCAAGGGCCTTATGATCGGCGTCGAATTCGGGCCTCCGAAGTCTCTCAAGCTCAAGGCCGCGTGGAATCTGCTGGAGACCGTCAATTCAGGCTTGTTTTGCCAGCTCATCTCGATCCCGCTGTTTCGCGATCACAAAGTGCTGACGCAAGTGGCCGGACACGGCAATCACACGATCAAACTGCTGCCGCCGCTGACGATTTCCGACGAGGATTGCGACTGGATCGAGCAGGCGTTCGACGCCGTCATCGCAGACGCGCACAAGGCCCCTTCCGCCGTCTGGTCGCTCGGCAAGACCCTGGCGGAACACGCCATCAAGGCGCGAATGAGCGGCTGACCTTAACCGGCGCTGCGCTCCTTGGCGCAGGCTCACGCCGCAGGCGAAAGGCGCTTCTCCACCTCGCGCGAGTAGTCTTCGATCAGGGTGCGCGAAAGCGTTCCCGGCGTGAAGCGATACGCGCCAATCTCTGAAACTGGCGTCACTTCGGCGCCCGTGCCGCAGATGAAGCACTCCGAGAAGGAAGCCATCTCCTCCGGCATGATCCGCCGCTCGATGACTTCAATCCCACGCCTACGCGCCAAGTCGATCACCGTGCGCCTTGTAATGCCATCAAGGAAGCAGTCGGCGATCGGCGTATGCAACGCGCCGTCCTGGACAAAGAAGACGTTCGCGCCGGTGCATTCGGCGACGCGGCCAAGCCAATCGTACATGAGCGCGTCGGCAAAGCCGCGGCGCTCCGCGCGATGCTTGGAGACAGTGCAGATCATGTAAAGGCCAGCCGCTTTCGCCATGGAGGGCGCCGTCAGCGGGTCGGGTCGCCGATATTCGGCAATGTCGAGCTTGATGCCCCGCATCTTGGTCTCGACATCGAACATGCTCGGCCAATCCCAAACAGCGATCGCGACGTTGATCGTCGAATTTTGCGCCGCGACCGCCATCATCTCGCTGCCGCGCCAGGCGACCGGACGCACGTAGCAATTCAGCATGCCATTGGCTTTTACGGTCTCACGCTTTGCTGCGTCGAGCTGTTCCACGCTGTAGGGAATCTCAAAATCGAGAATGCGGGCGGAGTTCTGGAATCGTTCGGAATGCTCGCGCGATTTGAAAACCACGCCGCCGTAAGCGCGCTCGCCCTCGAATACGCAAGAGGCATAATGTAGACCGTGCGAAAGGACATGCAACTTCGCTTCGCGCCACGGCACAAGCGCGCCATTATACCAGATGAATCCGTCGCGCTGATCGAAGGGCGGAAGCGACATGGCGAACTCCGGAAGGACGCTGTCGGATAGGCCAAACAAGCCGCTGCGACGCGCCGTCAGCACTAGCCAGCAGCCAGATTTATGTCAATATAGTTGACGTAAATAGCTCGCGGAAAACGTGAGGCAATAACAAGCGTGAACGATCTCTCGACGAGAAAGATAGCCGAACTGGCCGAGGCCGTCGCCTGGCGGAGAGCCGCCACGGAAATGGCGGCTACGACCACGAGCGACGAAGGCGCTCTCGAGCTCGTAGAGCTATTTTTCTTCGCCTATCGCGATTTCGTTGGAGACGCCGATCGATTGCTTGAAAATTACGGTTTCGGACGGGCGCATCACCGCGTGCTCCATTTCGTCAGCCGTCGGCCAGGCCTGGCGATCGCCGGCTTGCTCGAGATATTGAGGATCACCAAGCAGAGCCTCAACCGCGTCTTAAAGCAACTTCTTGAGGCCGGCTTCGTCGAAGCGCGTGAAGGCGTCTTGGACCGGCGTCAGCGCCTTCTCTACCCGACGCCGCAGGGCGCTAAGCTTGCGCGCGACCTCGCGGCGCTGCAAACGGCGCGTTTCCTGAAAGTCATGGACGAGTTGCCGCCGGCGGCGCGCGGCGCAGCCTCGGAATTCCTGTTCGCAATGATCGATTACGACGAGCGCGAACGCGTCCGGGCGCATCTTGCTTGCGCGAAAGCGGCAGGCGCCGCGCCGTGACCGCTTCTCCGCAGCGCGTCGCTGCGCCCGGCGCAAAAGTGGCGCATATTCTCGTCGTAGACGATGACCGGCGCATTCGCACGCTGCTGTCGCGCTTTCTGATGAACGAGGGCTATCTTGTCAGCGCGGCGGCCGATGCGAAGGAAGCGAGCGCCAGACTGCGCGATATCGCATTCGATCTTATCGTGCTGGATGTCATGATGCCGGGCGAAAGCGGCACCGCTTTCGCCACTCGGCTGCGCAAGAGCGCCGAGCCTCTGCGCTCCGCGCCCATTCTAATGCTGACGGCGCTTACCGAGACGGCGGATCGGGTCGAAGGGCTCGAGGCGGGCGTGGACGATTATCTGGCCAAACCCTTCGACCCTCGGGAATTGTCGCTGCGCATCGCAAGCATCTTGCGGCGCGCGCGGCGCACGAATCCAGAGGAGCCGAAGCGCTTTGGGGACTTCGTCTTTGATCCCGAACGCGGCGAATTGCTGCGCGGCGACGCGCCGGTTCGGCTGACGACGCGGGAGCGGGATTTGTTGCGGATGCTGACCGAAAGCGGCGGCGCCATCGTTTCGCGCCAAATTTTGGCGCAACGTGACCCTGAACGAAACGCGAGCGAGCGCAGCGTCGATGTGGAGATCGCCCGGCTCAGGCGTAAAATCGAAACCGATCCGAATGCGCCACGCTATCTTCAGACAGTGCGCGGCCAGGGCTACCGCCTGCTGGTCGAGCCGCTGCGCGCCAACCTCTGAAATGATAGAGTCATCAGGATGACCGTCGTCTTACCGGAAGTTCTCGCCGCGCCCCGCAATCTGTGGCGGCGCTTCGCCAACTGGCTGCATGATCGCATGCCAAGGGGACTTTATGCGCGCGCGTTGCTGATCGTGATCCTTCCGGTCGTGCTTCTTCAGTCCGCGGTCGCCTACGTCTTTATGGAGCGGTATTGGGAAGTCGTGACCTACCGCCTCTCCGCGGGAATGGCGCGGCAAGTGGCGGCAATCGTCGATATTTACGAGACATTTCCGGACGATCAGGAACACACGCAGCTACGCCGCATCGCAGCCGACGATCTCAATATGGAGATTACTGTTCTGCCGAAGGCGGCCCTGCCTGCGCCCGCGCCCAAGTCCTCACTGTTCTCGCTGCTCGACAAGGCGCTTTCGAGAGAGCTTTCACGACGGCTTAAGAAGCCTTTTTGGATCAACACCGGCCTTGCCCGCAATCTGATCGAGATCCGCGTCGCGCTGGATGACAAAACGCTGAAAATGCGCGCCTCGCGCACACACGCATATGCCTCAAACTCGTATATTTTCTTCATGTGGATGGCGATCGCTTCAGTGATCATCCTTGCCATCGCCACTTCGTTTCTGCGCAATCAGATCAGGCCAATCCTTCGTCTTGCCCGCGCAGCTGAAGAATTTGGCAAGGGGCGCAACGTCGCGTTCAGTCCGCGTGGGGCGCGCGAGGTCCGTCAGGCCGGCGCAGCCTTTCTCGACATGAAGCGCCGATTTGAGCGCGCAATCGAGCAGCGTACGACGATGCTCAACGGCGTTTCGCATGATCTGCGAACGATCATTACGCGATTCAAGCTTTCGCTCGCCCTGATGGGCGACTCGAACGAAGCCGTCGAAATGCGCAAGGACGTGGAGGAAATGGAGCGCATGGTCGAGGCCTATCTTGCCTTCGCGCGCGGCGATGGCGATGAGGCCTCCTCCCTTACGGACATCGAAGCCATCCTCGATGAATTGAAGTCGGCTGTCGAGAAGCGGGGCATCGCGGCGGCCATCAAGATCGAGGGCGATCCGAAAATCATCGCGCGGCCAGCGGCAATCAAGCGGTTGATCGCAAATCTCGTCAGCAATGCGCAGCGCTACGGAAAGCGGATCGAGCTTTCGGCGACCAACGACGGCAAAACGATGATCGTGAGTGTCGACGACGACGGACCTGGCATCCCCCCCGAGCGTCGCGAAGACGCATTCCGGCCCTTCTACCGACTCGACGAGTCGCGCAATCAGAACGAGGCAAATTCCGGTCTAGGGCTCGCCATCGCACGTGACATCGCCCGCTTGCACGGCGGCGACATTACGCTGGACAAGAGCCCGCTCGGCGGCTTGCGCGCGAAGGTCAGCTTGCCAATCTAGCGATCGGTCACGCCCGCGGGTGCGAATGGCCGCCGTCGTCGTCGTAATCGCGGTATTCGCGACCCCGCCGATTCCGCCAGCCGAACAGGCTTTGTGCGAAGGAATAGAAGGGCCGCGTCAGCCTTGCGAAATCCTCCGCGCGATCAACGTAACGTTCGCCGCGCGTGAGCTCGCGATCGAGCGTCGACAAGGCGTCGTGGATGTCGCCGGCGAACCAATCTTCGAGCACGCGGCTCCAGGCCAACGCCAGCCCCTGCAGCTTGAGCGAGCCGACCGGACCCTCGCTATCGATGTCCGCGGCCTCCAACATAAAGCGCATTGAGTTGACGGTTTCGCGGTTGAGCGCTGCGGCGGTAAGCGGGTCGCGCGACGCCCAGCGCGCCACGCTCGCCAGCGCGTCCCGATGAGGCTCGAGCGCATCGAGCCGATGCCGCAGGACGTCGTAAAGTCGTTCGCGCGCAGGTTCGTGCGAAGCCTCCTTTGGCAGCGCATCGAGAATCTCCCGGTCGATACGCCGAGAGAACGCGCCGATGATCGCGCCCTTTGAGGGGAAAAGCTCCCGCAGATCGGCAAGCGAAATGCCGGCTTCATGAGCGATATCCGTGAGCGTCACATCGCTGAATTCCCGCCGCGTGGCGAGCCGGAGCGTCGCGTCGATCACTCGGTCGCGGGGGCTGCCGCCGCTGTTCATGTCCGTCTCCAATTCCTGAGAATTTCTTAGCGAGTATTCTATTGTCGCGCGGCTGCGGGACAAGACGCGCCTTTCAACCGGAAAGTTCCCCTGCCCGGCGTTTCGCTATAGCTACGGCGCGGCGCATCAAGGGAGCGAGACCGTCCGGCGACTCTAAGACCTCCAGCGCGGCCGCTGTCGTGCCGCCCGGAGACGTCACTCGACGACGCAATTCGTCAGGACTGGTTTCAGGCTGTTGCCGCATAAGTTCGCCGGCGCCCTCGACGGTTGCGCGCGCAAGGCGCGCCGCGAGCGCGGCAGGCAGCCCGGCTTCGACCCCGGCTGCGGCAAGACATTCCGCAAAGTAGAAGACATAGGCCGGACCCGAACCGGAAACCGCTGTCACCGTATCGATTAACGCTTCGTCGTCGACCCATTCGACGGCGCCAACGGCGCGAAGCAGCGCATCGGCGACCGCGCGCTGAGCGAGGCTGGTCGCCGCGCTCGAACAAGCCCCAGTGATGCCTCGGCCGATCGCGGCGGGCGTATTAGGCATGGCGCGCACGATGGCTTGGGTCGGCAAATGCGCGGCGACGTCCGCAAGACGCTTGCCGGCAAGGATCGATACGACAACGGTTTCAGGCGCAACGAAGCCCTTTGCCGCTGCGGCGCCCGACTTGAGCGCTTGCGGTTTCACAGCGAGAACCACGGCGTCGCACAGTGCGGCAGCGCCATTCAGCGCATAGCCATGTTCCGCGCATAAATTCTGCAGCCGCTCCGACGGCTGCGGCTCGACGATTGAAACGGAACCCAACAGGTCCTGCGCGGCCCAGCCTTCCAGCAACGCCAGGCCCATGTTCCCGGCGCCGATCAGGGCGACGGACTTTCCCCGCAGCCCGGCCTTGTCGGTCACGCCTCGCCTTTCGTTTCGAAATTTGCGCTGGCGAGCGCTTCCTTGGCGCTCTTTCCGGCCCATAGAACGAATTGGAAGGCCTGATAATGCCGCTCGCACGCCTGCAGCGCATTGTCGAGCAAGGCGGCGCATTGCGTCGCCGACGGCTGCGCCCCGCCCGTTAAGATCAGCCCGTGGCGGTGCATCGCGACGCCCTCCTTCGGCCAGAAGTCGAAATGCCCGATCCACATTTGCTCGTTGATCGCATTAACGAGCGACATCAGTTCGCCGCGCCTGCGCTCCGGCGCCTTGAGGTCGAAGGCGCAACTCACATGCAGCGTTTCAAGATGCGGAAGCCATGTGAAGGCGACGTGATACTCCGTCCAAGCTCCAGCGACGGAAATAGAAATCTCGTCTTCGTCGTCCCGATCGAAAGACCAGTCATTGGTGGCCGCCAGTTGCTCCACGACATCCACCGGATGTTCAGCGCGTTCCGTTTCATTTTCTGTTGCGATCAGCATGTGCCAACCTTTTTTTAAATGTCAGCATGACGCGGCGAGTAAGACAGGCGACGATGCGTCGTGGAGCTTTGCTTGAGGCCCCTCCTTTTCAAGCGATTGATTCGAAGTCGAATCACCTCTTGCAGTCACTATACTCCACACAAGAATAATGACGCGAAAAAAGCGACGCTCTGACGTTGTTGGCGAAGACTTGCGGGATTCGCACGTCGACGTCCACGGCGCAGCGGACTCTTCCACAGGGACTCGCTTCAAAAAAATAGCTTTGGATAAAACGACGAGTTGCCGATACGCCGCGCGCAAAGAAAAACCTCGCCCGCTCAGTGTCGGACGAGGCTTGCGTTTTTTGAGCCCGCTTCTTCTACCGAGTCATCATCACCGGAGACCCGACGCTCACGCGATTGTATAGGTCGGAGACATCCTCGTTCAACATTCGGATGCAGCCGTAGGAGGCGGCGGTGCCGATCGATGCGCGCATCTTGGCGGTCGTGCCGTGAATCGCCACCTCGCCATGACTAAGGGTCAGCGCGCGCACGCCCATCGGGTTGCGCGGAGATCCGCCAGGAATGAAGTTCGGCAATTCGGGATGGTCGGCCTTTACCACCGCTGGCGGAACCCAGTCCGGATTCACATATTTTCCCTCGATGGACGTCTCGCCCGACCATTCCTTTCCGCGCTTCGGCACGGCCACGGGATAGCTGATGGCGACGCCGGTATCGACGACATAGAAGAGCCGGCGCTGACCGGCGCTGATGACGATGGTCCCAGGGGCGACGCTTGGCGAAAAGGCGACGATGTTGCGCGCCGTCGCAGTCTGTGGAAGCGCGGCCAGAGCCAATCCGCCGACCGCCGCGAGTAAGAGTAACTTCACTCCCGCAGACTTGGCGCTGCGGGATCGACGCGAAAGAGCAAACAGGTTACGCATGACGCTCACACCCTACTTACTGAAGCCTCGGCAGCGACTCTTCGAATGGACGCATTCTAACTTTCGCCATGATCTTGTCGAAATGTTCCACATTTTCAGGTTAGGGTTTAACGTTAAGAAACTTCGTGACTTTCTAACTTCACGACCCCTCGCTTAAGACCATTGCGTCGTAATTACGCCATCCTTTCGTCGAATTTCATGCGCGTCGCGCACTTGCTAAGCTATCTGGCGCAGGCGTGGTCGTAAGGAATGAGCGAGACAGTGGGACCGCCAAAAATTTTTGATCGCGCGCTGCTGCGCAGGCGGCTCAGTCGGGCGTTAACCAAGGGCGCGCCGGATTTTCTGATGAAGCGCGCCGGCGATGATTTGCTCGATCGTCTGCTTACCGTGAAGCGCGAATTTCCGCGTTCGCTCGATCTTGGTTCGCCAAGCGCGCATTTCTCGGAAGCTGTCGTGGCGAGCGGCCGTGCGCCGCCCTTGCGCGCCAGCGGCTTCGGAGGCGCCGCCATCATTGATGAAGAAGTTCCGCCCTTTGCGCCCGGTTCCTTCGAACTGATCGTCTCCGGCATGGCGCTGCAATGGGTCGATGATCTGCCCGGCGTGCTCGCCCAAGTGAGACGTATGCTCGCGCCCGACGGGCTGTTCCTCGCCTGCCTCGTTGGCGGCGCCAGTCTTGTGGAGCTTCGTGCCGCCCTCGCGCAGGCCGAAGAAGAAATCACCGGCGGCGCGAGTCCTCGCGTGTCGCCTTTCGTCGACGTGCGCGACATGGGCGGACTGCTGCAGCGCGCCGGCTTCGCCCTGCCGGTCGCCGACATCGACTGCTTCACGCTGCGCTATGATTCGATGTTCGAACTGATGAAAGATCTGCGCGCCATGGGCGCCGCCAACGTTCTGGCAAAGCGCGCGCGCAAACCATTGCGGCGCGACGTCCTTGCGCGCGCCGCGCAGATTTACGCCGATGGCTTCTCGGACGCAGACGGGCGCGTGCGCGCAAGCTTCGAGATCGTCTGGGCGTCGGGCTGGGCGCCGCATGAGAGCCAGCAGAAGCCGGCGAAGCGCGGCTCCGCCACTATGCGTCTCCAAGACGCAATGAAATCCCCACGCGAGAGCTAGCGCGTGACCTCCACCTCAACGCTGCGGGTTTGAACCGGCGCGGGCTCCCAAGGGCGCTGATAGACGAAGACGATCTCGGCATGTCCAGGCGCGAGCGCCTGAATCTTCCAGCGCCGCACGCCGGGACTACCCATCATTCCCCGTCGCCCCCTGCTCTGGCCGCCATCGGATATCGACAGAATGCCGAGATTTTGGCTCGCGGCCTGGTCGATTCGCCAGGAATAGCCGGTCGTCACATTCTCCTGCAGCGAGAAAATCGTGCTGGCGCCAGGCGTAAGCTTGATGGCCTCACCGGCCTGCGCCGGAAGCGCGATGAAAATGCCGAACAGCAGCAGTCGCGACAACAGACGCTTCATGACGTATTCCCCTTTCCGCTCTCTGATGATGCGGCGGCGAGCAAATATTCAATACACGCCCGGGATGAGCCGAGCGGTATGCGCGCGATAGGCGTCATAGGCCGCGCCGAACTCTGAGCTCAACAAGCGTTCCTCAGCGTTCATCCGCGCAATGAGCGGCGGGATGTTCAGCAACGCCAGAAGGACGCCCACCGCGGTGTTGAACGCCAGTCCCCAGCCAAGCGCCGTGATCAGCAGGCCGAGATAGCTCGGATGCCTGATGCGGCTGTAGAGACCGGTGGTGACGAGTTCATGGCCTGGCTGAATGGCGACGAGGCCGCTGAAGCGGCGCCCGAGCACGGCGACAGGCCAGAGCCGCAAGGCGCCGCCCGCCGCGACCAGCACGACCCCGAGCCATCGGATGGAGTCGCCGTCCAATATCCACACTCCCTCCCGATCGGCCCAGGCGGGTAGATAGGCGCCGAGTAGACCGATAATCAGAAAAGCTAGGATGACCCAGCGATTGCCGCGGTCCTCTCGCAGGCCGGCGCTGAGATTGCCGCCGACGAAGAGCGATGCGACTCCAAGCGCGAGTGTGACGACGACAAGCGCCGTCCGCGCTGGGTTGGAAAAGAAAGCCTCAAGCCCGCCGCCGCCAAGGATCGCGAGCGCAAGATAAAGGCCGACGGACAGCGCGACGGAGAGCGCGCGGATCAGCAGCGAATGCATGGAAACTCTGCTCCAACCTGCCGGATCATGACCGAGTGATCACGGCCGCAGGCGATGGAGCGACGATGCAACTTATTTGCGGCGCTTCGAGGTCGCTTGGGCGCGCGAAGCGAACCAGACCGATGACTTTAGCTGTCCGGGGCATTTTCCGCATGTGACACGCCCCTTCGTGTTGACGTAAGCGCAAAGCCCGCGCGAGAGGCAATCGTCTGTTGTGACGGGGCGCGCCATCGCCGAGGAGATAAGGCCGCCGCCAATGCATGCGGCGATAGCTAGAAGTCGGAAATGTCGCATAACAACCTCTTCAAATAAGGGATCGAACGCAGCGCTAAGTAGCGCAACCAGCGATCTGTGGAAGCAAACATATTCGTCGCGAGCCGTGATCCTCTATTCGTGCCTTTCGGCACGAATTTTTTTGTCTAAGGGGCCGCCGCAGCAGACAGCGCGAGCTATAGCTTTGCGTCAGAAAAATTTGACGAGTGGCCGTGAAATGCCTAGTTATCTGACTAGTTGGAGGTCAGATGAAAAATTGGCCCGTGCAGGACGCCAAGGCCCGCTTTAGCGAATTGCTGGACACGTGCCTTAAGGATGGACCGCAGATTGTCACCAAGCGCGGCGCCGAGACAGCCGTGCTTGCGCCCATCGCCGAATGGCGGCGTCTTCAACAATGCGCGCGGCCGAGCCTCAAAGAGTTGCTTCTCGCGCCAGCGCCGCGCGGCGATCTTGTCAATCCCGAGCGGGGCCGACGACGTCGCCGCAAACCGACCGAAATTGTCTGACGAATGTATCTCCTCGATACGAATGTCGTCTCGGAACTGCGCCGGCCGAAACCCCACGGAGCTGTGGCGGCGTGGATCGCCAGCGTCAATGACGCGGACCTGCGCTTAAGCGCCGTGACGATCGGCGAAATCCAGGCAGGGATTGAGATCACCCGCGAGCGCGACGAAGACAAGGCGCGCGAGATCGAAAATTGGCTGGAGCTCGTGGCGCAGTCGTACAATGTGCTGGCGATGGACGCCGAAACATTCCGCTGCTGGGCGCGCCTGATGCATCGCCGCTCTGACAATCTGATCGAAGACGCGATGATCGCCGCAACGGCGGTAGTGCACGGGCTGACGGTGGTGACAAGGAATGTCCGGGATTTCGGGGTGTTTGGAGTTGCGACGTTGAATCCGTTTCGAACCTCCTGAATACGCGACCAAGGAGCCAGGGCCGGGAAGCTGAAATCGCTACTGCCGCACCCTCGATCCGTAGCGGACAATCGGAACATTAAGCTATAAAACCTCTAAGTGGAGAGGAGGACGGTTTGTTTCTCGATCCAACCCTTAGATGGCGGCCACTGCCTCGCCGAGTTCTCCGGACAGTGATGATATTGATAGCCCGCCGGACAGAAACTTTACTTCTGTCCTCGAGGCTGCCGAGAACAGACGCGTGTCCTTGACATTGAGCGAAGCAAGGGCGCTCGCCACCCAGGTGGGCATCGCCAAACCCCTATTTCGCGGCGAACCCGGTTCTTACAAGACGACATTCTCAGCGCATCATCGCCTCTTCCAAGGTCCCCGCTTCACCCAAGCCCAGAAGGAGGAGACAGCCGAGCGGCTGGTCTGGATCGCTCAAACGCTTGAGGTCATCCTGCAGGACGTGCGGGTCTACGCCGATCCCGTATTGGCAGCGGAGAACCCACGGCCGCCAAGTCCCGACAAGATTCACGAGGTAATCTACGGGTTCCTCCAGCATTACCACCTCGCGACCCCTTTCATCGACGTAACGCGCAACATCGATGTCGCCTGCTCCTTCTGCGTCAGCGAGGAGCTATACGTAGAGCCACGCGCCGCACGCCTCTACGTCATTGATTCAGATCGCCTCGAAACCTGCGGCTTGCGTGTGACGGGAGGCTACGAGACGCGCGCGCGACGCCCCCGTGTGCAGGAAGCCCTTTCGATCTACCTCGCTCATGCGTGCGACTTTCAGGCGGCGGCAAGGGCGGCCCTGCCACTCGTCCTAGATGTTGAGGTCACGGAAGCTGAGCGTCGAAAATTCTACCGAGCAGATCTGTACGACGCCTCTGATGATGGGGTGGCACACCAAGTCGCCATCTTGGTCCACCGCTGTGCGTATGGTGACTGGGCTATAGTTGATCCGTCGCTCGGCTGCGTCAGCGAATACTTCGCCGGAGTGCTCCGCCAACTCTTGGCTGCCGGAGTTCCCGCCTTCGGAGGGCGGACAATTGCTACATGACCCATCTGAATTGGCCAGTCATCCTACACCCCTACTCCCACTCGATGGTCAACCGGCTTGAGTTCGAATTGTAACTATTAGGCTTTCCGCTCAGGCCCCAAGCCCATACCAACTGCGATCCCACCAAGGTAATGGGGCTGGATTCGTGGATTCTATATGGCGGTCCTTCCCGCCATAAACGTGCGCGCATCATAAACGAGGTCCGCAAGAATTCAGGCCAAAAGGTCTGAGCTTCGGGAGGAGACACCTCCCCTCGCCCTTTTCTCTGGACCACGACCGACACGCTTTCGTCATAGCATTACGATAGGGGAAGATTGTTGAGGAACTCCGGCCGTGTGTGTCTCTCGACGCCTTGAAACCGGCGCCATCCGTTCCCACTTCGTGCCAGCCGCAAAGAATTAGCTTGGCGGTTAGACTGTTGACCGTCAACCTCGATATGGAGTTTGGGCACGACGATGCTGAACAGCATCGCCACGACGGCGAGCAGGTTGAAAGCAGCAACGACGGCACTCCACGCGCTGCTGTGACGGCAGAACGGATTCCATTACCAACGCTCCATATCGGCAAACGCGCCGTACATCTCGATCTCATTCGGTGAAAGTGAGGGGGTCACTTTCTTGATCGCGCGGACGATCGTTGCCTCATCAATCTCCGGCTTATCAAGAGTAACAGCACCGCGTGCCGCTTCTGTCACGACAAGTTCCAGGTCGGAACCGACGTAGTTTTCCGTCATCGCTGCAAGCCTACTGAAATCCATTGCTGGATCGTAGGGGCGGCCATCCAGGCAAAGACGAAACATCTCTTCTCGGGCCTCGAAATCGGGCGGAGGCACAAAGATACGCTTATCCATTCTCCCCGACCGCAAGATTGCCGTGTCTATCATTTGCGGCCTGTTTGTCGCCCCGACCACTAAAATTTTGTCGGCACCCGCGTTATTGAGTTGCAGAAGGAATTCGTTGATTTCCTCCTTCTTGACGTCCGCGTGCGCTCCTAATTCTTCACGTTTCGGTATCAGACCCTCGATCTCGTCGATGAAGATGATGGCCGGCCGTTCCCTCCGCGCCATGTCAAACACCTTTGCGATGTTGCTAACCCGTCTTATTCATCCCACCGCCGCGCGATTGTGATTTTTTCCGCGACATGATTGCGGGCGCGAGTCCGCTTTGCGTTTTTGGCGCTGGGTGGGTCTGCACTTTTCGCACGCGTTGGAGTTGGTCGGATGGGCGATCTGGGGCGCATGGAGACGATCTCCGCCCCGTCGTTTACGGTCCGGCTGGCTGCAATACGCCGGCCAGACGTCGAAACAGTTCGGCCTGCGGGCAAGCGCTGGCGAGCGCGAGCTTGATGCGGCTTGCGGTCTCGACGACGCGCGCGCCGATTTTCAGCAGCTTTTCGCGCAAGGTCGCAAATTCGGCGACGGCGAGCGGATGGGTTTGGGGAATGGCGTCGCGCAATTCGAGCATCAGCCAATAGGCGGCGGTGTGGAGTATGAGCCGCATCTGATTGGCGAGCGGCGCACGACAGGACGTGCGGTCCGACGCCAGCTGGCTCTTGTGCAATTTGATCAGATTTTCCATCTGTCCGCGCGCGCAATAGAGCGTGTCGTAGATATGTTCGGCCGAGCCATTGGCGATGTTGGTGACGACGTAACGGATATCCAGCCCGAGCTCCGTCGCTTCGATACGCGCGCAGACGCGGCGCTCGGCCCTCCAGGATTTGGCGGCGTAGTTGGTTTGCGCATAGCCGCGCAGAACGAGCATTTGCTCCAATGCGCGGCGGGTGCGGATGTCATCGGCCTTTTCATCGACGGCGGCGGCGAGGCTCTTGGTGCCGGACAAGCCGAAAACGTAATCGAGGCCATTGTCCTCGCACCAATCCATCACCTCGCGGCGGCCATAATGGCCGTCGCCCCGAAGGGTGATCTTGGTCTTCGGCCAATGCGCGCGGATGCGGCGGACGATCCGGCGCAAATGGCCGCGCACTTCTTTGCCCGACGGAGTTTTGCCGGGCCGTAGAATGATGGCGACCGGGCGCCCCGTCGCCGTGTCGTAGACATGGATCGGCAGGAAGCAGCGCTCGTCGTAATGCGCGTTGAACAACGACAGTTGCTGATGCCCATGCGCGACATCGCAGGTGTCGTCGATGTCGAGCGTGACGGCTTTCGGAGGCGCGGCATAGCTGGCGCAATAAAGATCGATGAGCACGCCGCAAAGCTTCACGATTTCGCGCAAAGTCGGCGCATTCTCCCAACGCGACAGGGTCGGCTGCGAGCACAAATCGTTTCCCGTATCGGGCAGGCGACCGCAGGCGAGCTTGAAGGCCGGATCCGTGCGCAGACGATCGAGGTCGTCCGCATCCTCGTAGCCGCAGGCGATGGCGAGAATGCGCGCACGAAAAATGCTGCCGAGCGAATGGGTGATCAGCAACGGATTGCGTGGATCGGCGATGACGGCGGCGAGCTTGTCCGCCACGCCCAGACG
>Ga0194126_10004180_pt1 | contig 22183 bp, 14 predicted proteins | sample TA2KigC150mmetaG_FD_148641 | JGI IMG/M metagenome (GOLD analysis project Ga0194126, IMG submission 148641) | Freshwater microbial communities from Lake Tanganyika, Tanzania - TA2015035 Kigoma Deep Cast 150m | ecosystem: Environmental > Aquatic > Freshwater > Lake | place: Tanzania: Lake... | reverse complement strand
TCCTCACTTGAAAAATCAAGTACAACAACTGCCCAAACAGAATACTTGCAAAAAATAAATGGCTTGTCTGAACCAAGCCCGGCATATCCGCATAGGCTAACAATACACCTGAAATAAGTCCGAGGGCGAGAACGATAAAGGACCAACGCAACAGAGGTATATGAAAACTCTTTTCGTTTTTGTAGGCCAAATATCCCAGAATTATCAATACCAACCACGAAAAACTGCGGTGAATGTAGAAAATCCAGCCCAATTTATCCGTCCAACTATCTCTACCAAAACCTTGTTTGGTTAATTCATCGATGTACTCTCGCACTTGAGTTCCCAAAAACATTTGGTAGAAAGTAATCAGAAATATCAAATAAATAGCGAAATACATTGCTTTTGGAATCTCAAATTTCGTTTCTTTCGTAAATGTTTTCATTTTGTAAATGAGAAATAATTGAAGGCCAATGATTACCAAGGCCAAAAACAGGTGAATTGTAATTGTCCAAGGAACGAGATTCGTAGCAACCACAATAGATCCAAACCAACCTTGAATTCCCATTAAGATTAGATTGAATGCTGCCAGCCAAATTAACTTGGACTTCCTGTAATAGAGCAACATCCAAAAAAAGCTCACAAGCATAACGTTTCCAGCCAAGAACCCCAATAAGCGGTTGATGTATTCTGTCCAGGTCTTTGTTGCGTTAAAAGGCTCTTCGTAATAAATCGTTGGATCATTTTTAATACGTTCAGCTGTTTCTTCCATGCCAAGCGAATTTAGAAACGCACAAAATTTTTCTATCTTTTTCCCTCGTTTTGTAAGGAAAATATCTTTATAATCTTTGGGAAGAGAACTTTCCTCAGTTGGTGGAACCCACTGTCCGAAGCACTTTGGCCAGTCGGGGCAGCCCATCCCACTCCCTGTTATTCGAACAAAACTACCGGCAATTATCAACAAATAAATTAAAATCAAAGAAAACCAATTGAACCAAATAATTTTATTTGAAAACTTCATACACAAAATTAATGAATGTACTTTTTAAGGTGAAACAAATCAAACAAATAAAAGTTATATTAGCACTTATCAATCTCGAATGGAACTTAGAATAATTTTATTTGCCTTTATTTTTACTCCAATATTAAGTTTATGTCAAGACTCTTGTACGATTGATCATTCGATAAAGAAATACTTTTTTTTACAAGACTCCTTTGAAGATTCTCTAACGTATTACCGAAAATTATTTAGAAAAACGAAAAAAATTAGCAAAAAAGATGAACGCTTGGAATTAGCTTTTTATGTAGCATTAAGGCACTATCCTGAGCTCGAAAATACCAGTATAAGAGTTAAATTTAAAAAGATTAACTCAACAATGGTTGCTCAACCCGAAGCAGATTTTATTGTGAAATCAAGGAACAATCGTCGGTATAAAATCATTATTAATTCAACCAAAGAAACAATTGGCATGAATTACGCGGATTTAACCTTCAATGCATTAGTTGGTTGGATAGGCCATGAGTTAGCGCATATAACTGACTATAACAAAAAATCCAATGGTCAATTAGTACAATTTATCTCCAATTATTTATTTTCTCGTAAACACATGAAACATACTGAAAATTGTGCTGACAAAGAGGCGGTAAAAAGAGGTTTGGGGTATGCTCTTTACGAAGGAGTTCATGAGCTTTTCAGAAATCCTAAAATTTTCAAACACTATAAAGAAAGGAACAAGGAATATTATTTGACTCCTGAAGAAATTCTCGCAGAAATAAAGCGGGTTGAGAAGGAATAAAAATGTGGTTTTCATTTGGAATTCTTTGACACATCCTTCTAATAAAGCGGTTTTTCTTAAAACACATCGATTAAATTGGTTAATATTCAAAATAGAGCACTTTATTGTGGTATATTTGTTTGAAGACTTAAAATATGGCATTCGGATTTTTATCAAAAACAGGCAAATACAAACGATTTAACTTCGTTCCACGGTATTACGATGAGCGTAAGGAACGCCTTGAACTAAAGCGTAAAATGTATCAAGAACAAGAGATCGACTCTGACTCTCAACGCACTGCCTTTTTTCGCGATTCATTGCAACAATCATGGAACAGAGGAAAAATCGTTCGCAAACAAAAGCAATCAGCCAATATGCGAATCCTTATTTTAATTTTACTCATTATAGTTCTTGGCTATTTTGTTTTCAATGGATTGGACGATGTTGATCAAGTAATTAAATCTATTTTCTAGAAAGTGTCTGGCATCATTAAAATACTGCCTGATCACATAGCCAGTCAAATTGCAGCCGGTGAAGTAATTCAACGTCCAGCCTCTGTTGTGAAAGAATTGATTGAAAACGCTGTTGATGCCAAATCAACAAGAATACAAGTAATTATCAAAGATGCTGGAAAAACACTAATTCAAGTTATTGACGACGGAAATGGAATGAATTCAGAAGATGCAATCGTCTGTTTTGAACGACATGCAACAAGTAAGATTTCTTCAGCCGATGACTTATTTTCTCTTCAAACAAAAGGTTTTCGGGGAGAGGCGTTAGCATCGATTGCATCGATTGCTCATGTTGTATTAAAAACAAAAATAGATACAATCGATATTGGCACTGAAATTTGTATTGAAGGATCGAAAATTATTTCTCAAACTGAATGTGTTTTTTCAAAAGGGACCTCCTTTGAAATAAAAAATCTGTTCTATAACGTTCCGGCTCGGAGAAATTTCTTGAAATCTGAATCAATGGAATTTAGGCATATCGAGGAAGAGTTTGAACGTGTTGCCTTGGCCCACCCGGAAATTAGTTTTTCTTTACACCATAATAATCAAGAAATTTATTCCCTTTCTCCATCAAATTATAGAAGGCGAATCTGTGATATTTTAGGGAAATCATCTAACGATAAATTGGTCCCAATTGAGGAAGATACAGATATCGTATCTATAAGGGGGTTTGTTTTGAAACCCGAATTTGCCCGAAAAACAAGAGGAGAACAGTTTTTCTTCGTAAATAACCGTTTTTTCAAAGATAGTTATTTCAATCACGCAGTAAATAAGGCATTTGAAGGACTTATTCAACCTAAATATTATCCGGGTTATTTTCTATTTTTTTCAATTTATCCAAATAAACTAGACGTCAACATTCACCCAACAAAAACAGAAATTAGGTTTGAGGAAGATAAATTCATTTATTCTATTTTATTAAGTAGTATTCGTCAAGCTTTGGGAAAATACAACGTTATGCCCACACTAGATTTTGAGCAAGAAACAGCATTTGATGTTCCGCTGTCTGTTCGAAATCAAACCCCGATTGAACCTATTATTCGCGTAAATCCTGACTTCAATCCATTTCAATCATTTCCCAATAATTCAAAAACATCGTCTGGATTAAGCCCTGCTTTAAAAGCACAAGGATTCGGGCAGATGATACCGGATAAAGAGGCATGGCAAAATTTCTATCAAACTGAAGATACTTATACCGAACAAGAACAACAACTCATTCCAGAGGAAGAGATTGAAGTAACAAAAAAGTATTTGACAAAAGATCGATATATTTTTACTCCAACAAAATCAGGAGTATTATTGATTGATCGAAAACGGGCTCAGGAGCGAATTACGTATGATTCTTTAATGTCTCAATTCATTAATTCCCCCATTCACTCGCAGCAATTACTTTTTCCATATAATGTTGAATTATCTAAAAATGAAAAAGTACTTTGGGAAAGCCATAAGAGTCTCATTCAGCGCTTTGGATTTGAATTTGAGATTTCAGGTAATCAATTACTTTTAAACGGAATTCCCTCATGTCTTCCCGAGGATGCCATTTATTCCTGTATAGAAAATATTCATGATACATTGGGTCATAAGGAAATTGATAAAGGCGAAATCGCACATTTCATTGTGCTCTCTGTTGCACGATCAATTTCTCAATCTTCCCTGAAATCAAAATTAATTGTTGATAGTTTTATCGAAAATTTATTCCAGTGTAGGGACCATCAATATTCTCCATCAGGAAAAACAATACTCAGTACATTAACGTTAGAAGAAATAAAATCAAAATTTTAGTATGTTTTCTTTTTTGAATTCTATACCCCAAGTTACTAAAAACATTCTTCTTTTAAATGTAATGTTTTACATCGTGACTGAAATTTTAGATCTACAAGGAGTTAACTTGCGCGGAACATTGGGTGCGCATTATGTGAATTCCCCCTTGTTTGAGCCCTACCAGATTGTTACCCATTTTTTCATGCATGGTGATTTTTTTCATATATTCTTCAATATGTGGTTATTCATCATGCTTGGTGGATTTTTAGAGAAATTATGGGGCCCTAAGCGCTTTTTTATTTTTTACGTTGCCGCGGCAATGGGGGCATTTGCTCTATACAATGCAATTGGGGTCTATCAAATAATTGAATTATCAAATGTTATCGGAAAATCAGTAAATATAGATCAACTTAATTTAATTATTGCTCAAAGTGAAGGATTAGATGAATTAAATTCAAATCTGAGTGAGTTTTTTCAAAATGTACCTAATTTAAATTTGGAAGCCGTCCGTCAATATATTACCTTATCGTATACGCCAATGGTCGGGGCCTCGGGAGCAATTTTTGGAGTGATGGCTGCTTTTGCAATTCTTTTTCCTAATACAGAATTTATGCTTTATTTTGCCATTCCAGTTAAGGCAAAATATTTAGTCGGAGCTTACTTCTTAATCGAAGTATATCAAGCATTTCAAAATCAAGCAAACGATCCGGTTGCACATTTAGCACATATCGGTGGAGCAATTGTTGGAGCGATTTTGGTTTTAATTTGGAGAAGACAAGACAGAACAAATTTTTGGTAATATGCAAGCTGACCAAAATTTATTTGAATCATTGAAAAATTCCTACCGCTTCGGAGGGATGACTATACGTTTAATCATCATTAATGCTTCTATTTTCTTATTAATCCAAATTCTGAGTGTTGTAATTCGCTTGATGATGGCTGATAATAGTATGCTAACAGTTTTTCTAAACGCTGTTTTTACATTGAATACAGATCTTAAGTATTTTATTTTCATGCCATGGGGACTCATTACCAGTATTTTTGCACATTTTACACTTTGGCACATTTTACTTAATATGCTTTTTTTATTCTTTTCCGGTAGAATGTTCGAACAAATATTTGATTCCAAACGACTATTGTACACATACTTAATTGGTGGAATGGCAGGTGGTGTTTTAGAAATTATAGCTCACCTGATTTTCCCAGTATTACAAAATTCCCACATCGTTATTGTTGGTGCTTCAGGGTCTATTATGGCCATTTTTATAGCGCTCGCTTTTTATAAGCCAAACCTAAAAGTTATGTTATTTGGAATTTTTCCGATACGTTTAATTTTTCTTGCCCTATTTTTTTTACTGTCAGATTTAATTTCTTTGGGAATGAATGACGGAGTTGCCCATTTTGCTCATTTAGGTGGCGCCCTTTTTGGCGCTTTATCAATTCGCAACAATACAAACAAGAATAATATACTGAATTTAACTCAACGATGGGGAGACTCACTGATAAAATCAATTAACTCTATTTTCAAAGGTTCTTCCAAGCAGCCAAAACGTTCTAATTCACGATTTAAAACGGATGAGGAATATAATATTGAAAAAAAATCGAAACAAGAAAAAATCGATCAAATCTTGGATAAAATCTCAAAATCAGGCTATGAGTCACTAACGAGACAAGAAAAAGATTTTTTATTCAACCAAAGTAAAAATGATTAGCTTCCTGAGTTTTTTATGGAATTATAAATTTTGGCTGCGCTTTTTCACAGTGATTTGTCTTGTTTCTTTGTGTCTTGCATATCTCTCCCCTTTTATCCATCCAAAAACTCAATTTCTTTTCCCTTTTTTCGGGTTGGCATATCCTGTTATTCTTGGAATTTCTATTCTTTTTTTGATAACTTGGATCATCCTAAAATCAAAATGGGCTTGGATTGTTTTTGGAGTTTTAATTATTGGGGGAAATTTACATTTCAGAATGATTGCCATTGGAAGAAATGACGAACCTCTGGCTAAAAATTATTTACATTTAATGTCATACAATGTACATTTATTTGATGTCTTTAATCCTAAATTGGCTAATGCAAAAAAAACAAGAAATAAAATCTTTAATTACATCAAAACAGAAAATCCAGATGTAATTTGTTTTCAAGAATTTTACCAGAAAGACAAGCCCACGAATTTTAAAACAAAAGATACTATCCTAAAATTCATGAACTTTATTGACTACCACGAGCGAAGTGCACATAAAAACTTTTCGCGCCAAAATTTTGGTATCTATTTATTTTCTAAATATCCTATAATTAGAAAAGGAGATGTTATATTCGATACACAAAGTGAAAAAGATTTTAATTACTGTATTTTTGTTGATATTGTTAAAAATTCAGATACATTTAGAATTTACAATGCTCATTTACAATCAATTAAGTTGCAAGGCGATTATTACTCCGAAAAAAATCCTACAAACAAAATTTCCCAAAAGTCAACCATAGGTTTAGTTATTGATAAGCTTAAGCTGGCTTACCCGAAAAGAGCCGAACAAGCGAGAATCATAATGAAACATATCGAAAACTCACCATATCCTACTATAGTTTGTGGCGATTTTAACGACACTCCGATGTCATATACATACCAGCAATTCAATTCAAGACTCACAGATGCCTTTAGAAATTGTGGGAGTGGAATTGGAAGTACTTATGTTGGTAGAATTCCAGCGGGAAGAATCGATTATATCTTTCATACAGATAATTTAAACTCCTGTCAATTTAAAATCCAACAGAAGGCATTCAGTGATCACAGAGCCGTTTCGTGCAAAATATTTAATAAAGAGTAGTAGACTATCTTTAGGTGAAATAAAATTTTTAGAAATTAATTTTCTGTTTCAATAATTTGAATTTGTAGTTCAGTCCTTCTATTTAACTGGTGTTCAGCCTTGGAACATTTTTCTTTGTTTGAACATCTGTTCACTAATTTAGTCTCCCCGTAACCTTTTGCTAAAATTTTTCCTTTCGGAATACCCTTCTCTCGGATATATTTAACACAACTTTGCGACCTACGTTCACTGAGCTTTTTGTTGTAACGATCTGATCCTCTAGAGTCTGTATGGGATCCTAGTTCTACAGTCAAGTCTGGGTGTTCTTTCATGTATTTAATTAACTTATCAAGTTCCGCTTTACTTTCTGGACGAAGATTCCAAAGATCAAAATCGTAATATATCATTCCTAGATTGATAAGTTCACTTCCTGATTTTTTTGTTAAAACTAGTGAGTACGTTTTATCTAAATTACAATCACTTGATTTATCCAGAATAATTCGGGCATCAGAATAATTAATCATTACTGCAACTATTGAATCTGTTTCTACCAGTTCCTGTGATGTAAGTTCAATTATCGATTTATCCTTGCTTGAAAGTATGTTTTTCGTTGCCTTTCCTTTTGAAAAATAAGTGATTTTTGCACCATCAATATTCTCCCCTTTCTCATTAATTACTTTTAGTTTACCAAAAAAAGTTTTATAATTGGAACTTAATTTCACTGGGATTTTCCCTTCTTTATCAAAAGTTTTATCTACTGAACAAGCTGACGAATTTCCCTCTCCGGAATAAGTAATTTTATAACTTGTATTCATTGATGGCTTAAAGGAAACTTTTCCTTTGTCATCCGTGATAAATTTATCTTCGCTATTTGTTTTTAAATTCTTTACTAAAATTGTTTGTTTAGCCAATGGCTTATTATCACAAGTTGACAAAAGAACCTCTGCTTCAATTTTATATACTGGCTTAGAAATCTTGTAAATCTCATCCTTGAAATTATTTCTATTTGAAGAAAGAAAACCTCTACCTGTATTTTCGTCAATATAAATCCCAAAATCATCAGCGTTTGTATTTATAGGACTTCCAATATGTTTCGGCTCAGAGTTTTGACTTTCTTGATAAAACACATCTAATCCTCCGTTTCCTGGCCACCCATTTGAGGAAAAATATAAGGTCCCATTATTGGAAACGAATGGAAAAAGCTCATCTCGATATGTATTAACCTTATTTCCAAGATTAACAGGTTCAGTCCATGACCCATTTCTAAAAGAAGTTTTATAAATATCAGCGCCGCCTATTCCACCCGGTTTATCTGAAGAAAAATACATATTTCCTTGTTGGTCAAGTACCCCATGACCAACAGAGTATGACTTATTATTGTATGGAAATGCCTCTTCCCGCCATTCTCCATTTTTTTCACGATAAATCTTCAATTTCAAACGAGAAAATTTCGTCCCATCCACTTCATCAATTTCTTTTTGATTTACCGTGAGAATTGCAGTTTTATTATCCAACGAAAATGAAATAGGCCCATCATGAGGATTAGTTCGCTTTACTTCTTTCCACAATTTGTCTTTACTTATATCCACTGTGTCACTAATAGATATCAAATCAGTAAAAAACTGTCCCGTCCAAGTATAATTTCTATTAATAAATCCGGTATTTCTTCTATTTGAAACTAAGATGATAGCTCCCTTGTAAGGAACAGCACAAAACTCCTCTCCTTTATTACTTTCCCTTAAATTTGTAATTGAATATTCTGAACTATCCTGTAATTGACTTAAAATCAAAGAAGCGCTATTCTTCCATTCCTGAATTTTAATTGAGTTCGGAATTCTTGCGAGCGCAGAATCTATTGCGTTTAATAGACGATTGTACTGGCTATTAATTAGTAATAAATCAAAATAAGTTAACCAATCTAGGGAACAAGTATCGTTGTTAGCAGTTAATTTCTCAGCCCAAAATAACGCTTTATCGTACTGTTCTGTTTTAGCTGCAGACTCAACGGCTTTACGAATATAACCCCAATTATTTTCATTTTTCTTAATTGATTTAGTTGCCATTTCGGCCCATACGGGATATGCCTCAGTATAATTAAGCGTTTTAGATAATTTTGTGGCGTATTCCTCTTTCATGGTTTGCCCAAATGACCAACCGATAAGATTTATTGCAATAAGAAAATAAACGAAAAGTCTCATAAACTACAGCTAACTAAAATTAAAAATAACGTGGACTAATGAATGCATTATTTTTGGAACGAAGATCAATGCATATTACTATTTCATGACTACCCCAATTCTTATAACTTAGCTTATTAAAAGGAAAATCAAAGGCGTAGCCGACCATCAATTTATCATTTATTTGATAAGAGGTATTAATCCCAATTGCCTCATTCATTCTGTACAAACCACCAACCCAAAATCGTTTAAAGAAATAAGCAGAAAGGTTAAAGTCAATAGTCATCGGAGCATTTGCTGTATATTTCAGAAGCAGTGAAGGTTTCAAATCAAATACAGTGCTAATTGGGATTGCATATCCTGCAGCAGAATAAAAATGTCGTTGAAGAAATGAATTACTGGTATCGGCACCAAGTGACGATTTTAAAAGATGAGGCACAGAAAACCCAAAGTAAAATCTCTTACTATATAAATATGCCCCGAGACCAAAATTAGGCTTAGTTGCAGAATTTACAGATATAAATATGGGATCCGTCTGGTCTGATACAATTAAATTATTGAAATCATGTTGATTTGAGTTCAAACCGGCTGAGGCACCTAATGACAAGCGTAAATCCTTCGAATTTAATTGCATGTGGTATGCAAAATTTGCCATTGCAGTAAAATTAGTTCTTGAACCAATTCTATCGTAGCTTAAATTACCTCCAACACCTATATGTTTTTGAAAGATAGGAGCATGGATGGATAAAAATTGTGTTGTAGGCGCTCCATCCCATCCCACCCATTGTGAACGATGCACTCCCGTAAAATTTAGCGAGCCACGACTTCCCGCATAAGCAGGATTGTAATTCAATGGATTGTAAAAATATAAGGAGGACTGGGCGTCTTGTTGAGCATTCGCATGCAGCGAAATAATACCGATAAGAATGACTATTATCTTTTTCATCTTTTTGATTCTTAAGGTTGAATTTCTAAATACCCTTTATATGGGTCCTGTGATTTTTTATTTGTGTCTATCAAATAGAAGTAGGTAGCGGCAGGCAATGGTCCATTTACGACGCCCCCCTGCGTGTAATAACCATTCCAGTCATTCAAATAGGGTTGGGCTTGGTGGACTAAATTTCCCCATCGGTTGTAAACCCAAACTTTAATTTCGGGATACTGTTCAATATTTTGAATGATCCAAATATCATTTTTTCCATCTCCATTCGGCGTAATTAACTGAGGAATTACAATTGGGAATAATTCTGTACATCCCAAGTCAAAAACTTCGTCAATTGTACAACCCACGGCATCAGTAACGGTAACCGTATAATTTCCTGCATCAATGTCATTATTAGTTGCTCCAGAATTACCGTTACTCCATGCGTACGTGAATCCTCCTTGACCTCCAGAAGCTGACACCGTTAAAGACCCATTTGCTTCACCGCATTCTGAACCGACACTATCTATCATGGTTATAGTTATTGGATCGGGCTCTGAAATCGTAAATGTTGAGTCTGCAGTACATAAATCCGCGCTGGTAACAATTACCGAATAAACACCCGGTGATAAACCTGAAACAGAAGCCCCTGTTCCTACGTTTGGACTCCAGGCGTAAGTAACGCCGGATGCATTATCTGTTGTTACGGTTATCTCTCCATCAGAAGCTCCCTCACAAGTAACGTTTTGGATAAGCGCAGACGTTATATTAATTTGAGTTGGGGGATTCATTGTGATAATCTCATTACCAGAACACCCTGTTGCAGGATCCGTCATTACGATAGCATAGTTGCCAGGAGTATTAATTGTAATACTTCCTGTTCCCTGACCTGAAACAATTCCAGGTCCCGACCAAAATATGGTTGATCCCGCTGGAATAACAGATCCATTGATCTCAGCAAAAGGAGAAACACATGATAATCCTGAACTTGGATTGAGGCTATAAGTGTAATCAGGGACAGGGTTGATTGAAACTGTAAAAATATCTTGCGCACCGGGACAATCATTCAATTGGGCAGAGACAGTTACAGTTCCTAAGATTGTATTCGAAGAACTATTTTGAGGGGCCGACCATGTTGGAATTTGTCCCGTTCCCGATGCCCCAATTCCAATTGCCGTGTTATCATTTGACCAAGTAAAGGTTGCTCCTGAGGGCAACGATACAAAATCTTCCGGATTGATAAGCTGTCCGGGACAAACCACAATGTTGGGTACATCATTCATTGAAATTTGAGGTTGAACAGCAACAGATACCGTTATATTGGGATCAGGACAGACAACATTTGAAATTGAAAACGTATAAAATACCGTATCAATACTTGATGTTGATCCATTGTTAATCAAAACATCCGAAACGGTTCCTGGATTTCCACTTCCGTTGGAGGCTCCTGAAATACTCGTAGGCGAAGTTTGTGTCCAAGTTATTATTGCTGAAGAAATGCTACTTTCAACCTCAATCTCGGGTGATTCCTGACTACATATCAGAGTATCGATGACGGATAGGTCAATATTTCCCGTTGGCTCAACGGTTACAACAAAATCTGTTTCACTTCCCGGGCAGTTAGGATTTAGTGTTGCAAAAATGGTGATTGTTCCTGAAATCGCATTTCCAGTTGTATTGCTCGGTACAAGCCATGTTGGAACTTGCCCTGGACCAGAAGCGCCTAAACCAATTGCTGTATTCGTATTTTCCCAAGAAAATGTTGCTCCAGCAGGAGTCGAAACTACATTTGCTGGGTTTATAGTTCCGCCTGAGCAAACAACGGTGTCGTTTACCAATGTTAAATTTATTCCTGGCTGAACGGCAACGGGAACAACGACCTCATTATCTGGGCATTGAACATTTCCAATGGATATTGTATAATATACCGTATCGATGGTTGTCCCCGAATTAAATAGCGTTTGCGAAATATTATCACCTGAACCATCAGAAGCGCCTGTTATGGTTGGGGGATAAACTACAGTCCATGAAAAAGTAGCCTCGCTCAGGTTGCTTGAAATGTCAATTTCAGTAGCCTCATTACTACAAATATAGTCTTGTAAAGGGCTTACTTGTAAATCTCCTAGAGGATTTACATAAATAGTGTCTAAGGATGGTGGCACATCCGTACAGCCAACGGTTGCACTAATTACTACATAACCCAATTCAGTCGTTAAATTTGTAATTACGAAAGGCGTTATCGTATCGGCATTTATTTGAGACCCATTTTGAAAAGTTACTCCCGATACATTTAATGTGTCCTCAAACTGCCAAGTTATCTCATACCCGGGGATGGTTGAAGACATAAAAATAGAATCTGTTAAATCTCCCGAACAAATGGTTTGCACTTCGGGATTGAAAATAACTTGTGCCGGTGGAATAACAGTTACTTGTTGCATAATTGAGTCCACTCCGCACCCATTGGCTGCATAGAGCCATACATTGTAAACGCCGGGAATATCAAATGTAACCTCAACATCATCACTTGGAGGAGAGCTCCATTGCAAATAATCCAATGTTCCTCCTATAAATCCATTGTTTGAACCGAAGGAACCATTGGTTATAGACCAACCTACCTCTTCATTAATGGACCAATAAAAACCGTAGTCATTGTTACAGCCATTTTGATCGACATTTTCTCCTCCAACCGATTGATTTGTAAAAGTCACCGCATCACCTTGACAGATTGGAGATGCTGGAGAATAATTAAATTGGGCATCTACTCCTGTTGAAATTGTGATCGGACCAACTGTTGCAAAGGTCGTTGCACACGCATTTTGGGCAACGATAGTTGCTTGAAACGCATTTTCAATAGTAACCGGGCCAACAGGGTAGTTTTGCCCGCACGAAGAGGTGTTAAATACATGTGAAATTGTCGTATCATTAATTGTGGTAAAAACGGAAGGTGGACTTCCGTCTGAAAATGAAACATTATAATTCGTACCAGGAACATTATTTGAAAGAATATCAATCGAATAGGGAAAAGGAACACATGTATTTTGACCAGAACCTGAGACTGTAATTACAGGTGCTTGTCCGTTGAATACAGCGTATTGTTTAATTATTTGACAACCATTTGGCAACACCACAGTATGTGTAAGAGTAAATTGTCCTGATGGATACTCATGAGAAATCTGATTATTTACCAAATCTCCTTGATTTGAATTTGGTGAATTATCGCCCCAATTAAAAGTTTGTGTTGTTCCTGCGGCATAACTTCCTACACTGAAATTAAACATGATTGAATCCAATGCGTTGCAGTACCGAAATAGGGTCACCCCGTTTGTTGTGGTTGTCCCAAAACCACTCCCTGAATTTAATAATGAAATATTCGATGGTGGTGTGGCATTGACTGTTATGTTAATTGTTGCTACGAGGACCGTTCCATTCGAGTTAGTTATTGTGAGGGTTGCTGTTGTGTTGGTAACCGTATTATATGTGGCCGTAAGGGGGCCAGATCCCGTTGCAACACTCGGAGTTGCTGAATTAAATGACCAAGCATATGTGGCGCCGGAAGCTATCCCAGACGAAGTATTAATAAAAGTAACCTGTTGCCCCTGACAAATCGTCAAAGAACCACCAGAACTAATCGGTAAGGTGGTGAATGATGCCGTTTGGGCAAATAATTTTCCTTGTAGACCAAATAACAAGAAAACCAATATTGTAATCGTGATATTTGAAAAGCGTTGTATATTCATTTTAAATTATCTGCTTAAATTAACGGTAAATATAATATATATTTTTTCAGAAATACCCAATTTTTAACCATTTTAAAAAAACAGCAAAATTTGAAATGTTAGTTTAAGGTTTGATATTATGTAAAAAGACTCGATCTTTATCTATCACTGATTCTAAGGAATCAAAAAACTCTTTTAAATTGCTTTCTTCGATGCAGTTTATTGGGAAAGTCAGTTGCAAATTCTCTATGTAATCAAAAAAAATCGTTTGTTGGTGAATCGAAATTTTCCTGAGACCAGTAAAATAAATCAGAATGATTTCGCGATCACCTATTAAGATTGCTTTAGTGGAGAGCCCGACACGAAATTTATTTTTTCCATAAATACTAAAAATAATTGCGTCAATCGAAAAAATAAAATAAACGGTTGCTGGAATTATTGTTTTAAAGGAAATACATAGCAAACCTATTCCCAGAAAAATCATTACACCGGCTTCAATAAAATTATAAGTTAATACTCGTCTTTTTCTTGACTGACTAACCGGTTTATTCCATTGAAACTGATTTATCTTATTTACCAAGGTGAGTGCAAACCAGCGTCGTGAGCTACGACGGATTTGAATTAAAAATATACAAGTTCCAAATATAAGAAACACTACGCTTTGATAAGGAATTTCTGAACCCGTAATTCCCAACGAGTCGATAGGAAGGTCAAAACCAGTGAAAATGGATAAAACCATCAATGGAAACGTAAAAACGAGAGTGAGGATGTTTATAAAACTATTCACTGGGGATTGCTTTCAATTTTAGCCTTAGCATTTCAATTTTACGCCTGATTAGGGCAATTTTTTTATCGACTTCTTTCCTTAATGAGTCGGCTCCTTTTGATTTAGAAAAGAAACTTAAATTTGTTTCCATCTGAATTACTTCAGCGCTCAGTTGATCTATTTGTTTTCTTACTATAGATCGTTCTTTTTGGATGAAATCAGATCTTGTTGAATCACTCGGTAAATTATCAAAACGGGCTTTAAATAGAATCAACTCCTTTTCGTTTGCATCAATATTTAGCTTGCTATAACAAGTATCCATCGCTTTCTGATACGAAGAATTTATTTCTTCTCTTTGCTTATTTGGTATATCGCCAATCAATTTAAATTCTTCGTTTATTTCTTTGAGAAGATCCAAATCAGTTTTCTTAACCCCCGTTAATGCGATATTTTCTAGTTTTTCAATCACTTGTTTTTTCAATTCTAAATTTATCAAAAGCTCGGATTCTTGTTCTTTAAATTTTTCTGCACGTGCATTAAAAAAAATATCACACACTGCTCGAAATTCTGTCCACAGTTTATTTTCATAACGCGGACCAGAATTTCCGCTATTTTTCCATTCTTTTTGTAGGCGAATTAATTTTTCTGAGGATGCTTTCCAATCCGTTGAATCTTGAATGCTCCTGGCCTGTTCAATTAATTTTCTCTTTTTATCAACCACCTCTTTTTGTTTTACTTCACTTTCCTTGAAGAAGGCTTTTTTACTTTTGAAAAATTGATCACAAGCTGCACGAAATTCATTCCAAACCTCATCATTTTCTTTTCGCGAGGCTTGCCCGATTAATTTCCAATCACTTTGTATTTTAATAATATTTTGGGAAGCCTTTTCCCATAATTTTAGCGAATTTAATTCATCTAATTTTGAATTAATGCTCAAAATTTCAGCAACCAAATCTTTCTTTTTCAACAGGTTATCTGATTGAATATTTCTCCGTTCATTATAAAACTGATTAATTTTCTCGTAAACTGATCTAACTGCATCCCAGTATTGAATTTTTAATTTCTCCCATTCATCATTATGCACAGGTCCAATTTCCTCCCACTCATTCTGTAAGGTTTTTAACGCAGACTCCATGTCCTTAACCACATTCGAATTATTCAAAGCTTCTAGTTGGTTTATGAGTGAAAATTTGAGTTGGGCATTCCGGTGGTAATCGTGATCTTTTAACTCACGATAAATCTTCATGTTATGAAAAAAAATTTCCAACATCCGTGAATAATCTCGCTGTACCTCATCCCTTTTATCCCTTGGAATATCACCTACTTTTTTCCATGTTTCGTGAATTTCTTTTTGTGCATTGTAGGCCACTCCTATATTTTCTTCATTTTCGATAACATCCTGTAAATTTGAAATTAATGACCGTTTTAGCTTTAAATTTTCTTTTTCAAGAGTGTCTCTCAATAGCTTCTGCTGATTGCGCTTATTTTTGAAGGCATCGTATAACTCATAGAACGCTTGTTTGAGAGTCGAAAAATCTCGTTTTTCGTATATTTCACCCTCATCTGCTGCATTCAAAGAATTGACTTGATCTACGCGCTCCTCTTCAAGAATAAAATCCTCAAAACGTATTTTAAGCTCTTGGGCATCACGTCCTAAATTGATTAGGTCATCCTGATTAATAAGAGTATCCAGTTCACTAATAAATGGATTTATTTCCATGACCTATAATTTAAACTGATTGATTCATTTCAAAGTTTGATAGAGAAACCAATTGCTGCATTCTCATTTCGATGTCTGATTTTGTTATTTCCATTAATCGGGAAGTTCCAAATTTTTCAACGCTAAAAGATGCTAAGGCCGATCCTGCAACAATCGCTCTCTTCATATTTTCAAACGAAATATCGTCTGTTGCCGCCAAGTACCCCATGAAGCCGCCTGCAAAAGTATCCCCTGCACCTGTTGGGTCGAAAACTTCCTCTAATGGAAGTGCTGGGGAAAAGAAGACCTGATTCCCTCTGAACAAAAGAGCCCCGTGCTCACCTTTTTTGATAATAAGAGTTTTCGGACCCATTGATCGAATTATTTTAGATGCTTTCATCAAAGAATACTCATTAGACAATTGACGTGCCTCCTCATCATTTATTATAAGGACATCAACCATAGAAATAGTTTGAAACAAATCATTTCGAGCAATGTCCATCCAAAAATTCATAGTATCCATCGCTACAATTTTTGGGCGTTTATCCATACGTTCAATTACTTGCCTCTGAACAGTTGGAGATAAATTTCCCAACATCAAATAGTCCGCGTTTGAAAAAACATCTGGAACGACAGGATCAAAATGCTCTAAAACATTTAATTCTGTGATTACAGTATCTCTCGAATTCATGTCATTATGATATTTTCCAGACCAGAAAAATGTTTTTTCACCTTCTTTAATTTGAATTCCCGATGTATCAATCCCCCTCGAATTCATATTCCCCAAAACATCCAATGGAAAATCATCACCAACAACAGAAATTATCCCTTGAGAACTTACAAAAAATGAAGCCGAAAGAGTGATGAAAGTTCCAGCACCCCCAACAATTTTATCCGTTTTTCCGAACGGAGTTTCAATGGCATCAAATGCAACGCTACCTACTGTTACTAAACGCATAAAATTTTTAAAGGGATGCAAAGATAGTCCATCGAACTGAATTTTCTATGAAACAAATATTTTATTTTGAAATGAATTAATTTGCCATTTCACTCATAAACTTGATTCGCATCAAACGAAGCTCTTCCTCGGTGTAGAGGCCATCAAACTCATGGTAGGCTTCAATAATATTATCGGTCTCGGCTTCAGAAAAATAATCATAAATTTCATCTTGATTTTCCGAATCCAGAATATCGTCAAGGTAGTATTTAATATTGACACGAGTCCCAGACGCAACGATTCCCTCAATCTCATCAATGACCTCTGTCAATGTTTTACCTTGCGAACGACCAATATCTTCGAGAGGTAACTTTCTATCTATGTTTTGAATAAGTTGAACTTTCAGTCCTGATTTATTAATTAGGGATTTGATGACCATATCTTGAGGTCGTTCAATATTATTTTCGGCTACATATTTGGCAATTAAAGCCACAAAAGGCTCACCGTAACGCATCGCTTTACCAGATCCGACACCTTGAATATTGGTCAATTCTTCAAGAGATGTGGGGTAATGAAAACACATGTCTTTTAGGGACGGTTCCTGAAAAATCACAAATGGCGGAATGTTGCGTTGTTTTGAGAGCGATTTTCTCAAGTCGAGCAAGATATCATACAAAATTTCATCGAAGGCTCCTCCTTTCGAGCCTCCTGAAATAATTGGATCATCATCGTCATCGGTATTTGAAAAATCACGTTCTTTAATCAACATAAACGGTGAAGGATTTTCCAATTGTTTTCTCCCAGTTTCTGTTAATTTAATGATTCCATAACTCTCAATATCCTTTTGTATGAGGCCTGCCACGGTCACTTGCCGGATTACTGCATTCCAAAAATGCTCATCCTTATCTTTCCCAGCTCCAAACATACTCAATTTATTATGCTGGTATGATTTAATATCAGATGTAACATTTCCTGACAGGAATGAACAATAATGCTTTGCTTTTTGAGATTCATTTAATTGAACGATCGCGTTAAGGAGTAAATTGACATACTCACTTCCTTCTTTTCGCTCTTTAGGATTTCGGCAATTATCACAAAATAAATTACATCCTTTTTCATCAAATTCTTCACCAAAATAGTGCAGGATAAATTTTCGACGGCACATGGAAGTCTCAGCATAAGAAACCATCTCACCCAATAACTGTTTTCCGATTTCCTTTTCAGAAACTGGTTTATCTTGTAAAAATTTTTCTAGCTTTTCAATGTCTTTGTAACTGTAAAAAGCAATGCACTCACCTTCACCACCATCACGCCCCGCCCTTCCTGTTTCTTGGTAATAACTTTCAATAGATTTTGGAATATCGTGATGTATTACATATCGCACGTCAGGTTTGTCAATCCCCATCCCAAAGGCAATTGTTGCAACAATCACATCTATTTCTTCCATCAAAAACATATCTTGATGCCTTGCTCGAGAGGCTGAATCAAGACCGGCATGATATGGCAAGGCATTAATTCCGTTTACCTGAAGTAACTCAGCAAATTCCTCCACTTTTTTACGACTCAAACAGTAAATAATACCACTTTTACCCGCATTATTTTTGATATACTTTACAATTTGCTTTTCAACTTCGCGCTTTGGGCGAATCTCATAATATAGGTTATCTCTATTAAAAGAGGATTTAAAAACTACGGCGTCAAGCATATTGAGATTCTTCTGAATATCATATTGAACTTTTGGAGTAGCAGTTGCTGTAAGTGCGACTATCGGAACATCTGAAATACGTTCAAAAATCTCTCTTAAACGGCGATACTCGGGACGAAAATCGTGCCCCCATTCAGAAATACAATGTGCCTCATCAATAGCAAAAAAAGACACCTCTACTGAAATTAAAAAATCTATATTTTCTTGTTTAGTAAGCGATTCGGGAGCAACATAAAGCATTTTTGTTACTCCATCTCTAATATCTTTCTTGACTTTTGCAATTTCTGTTTTTGAGAGAGAGGAATTTAAAAAGTGGGCAACTGATTCATCATCACTAACATTTCGAATAGAATCCACTTGATTTTTCATTAATGCGATCAGTGGAGAAACAATAATTGCGGTACCTTTGCTAATCAAAGCAGGAAGCTGATAGCATAGAGACTTACCACCCCCTGTTGGCATGATGACAAAAGTGTTTTTTCCTGATAGAACATTTTGAATTACATTTTCTTGCGCTCCTTTAAATTGGTCAAAACCAAAATACTTTTTTAGTGATTCTTTCAAATCCATTTTTTCCTCTACCAGAATTTCACTATTTATCATTGTTAATTAAGCCGCCAAAAAAATTATATGACTATATAAATATACGTTATTTTTTCCATTTTTGGGGCTCACTACCGTTTTTTTTAGAAAGTTTGTGAAAAAACATTATTTTCAGAAAATCGAAAACGCCATAAAATTGTCTGTTTGCATTTGACTATTTTTTACTTTTAATTTAGGTAAATAGATTCAAACTTAAAATTCTCGAAAATATTCGGTAAAAATTCCCTTAAGCTATAATCCAAGATATCATAAGAGCTCAGAGTTTCCCAAAATACTATGGAGAATACTCGGGTGTCTATGTTGCAACTCGTGATTCAGAACTTCAACAGATGGATGATCTTTTCTAAATGAATAACGATCGGGTTTCCCCGCTTTTTATTTTCTCCTTCTTTTATCAAGCCACGGTGGTATTGGCTTTTTGTGTGTGTTTTCCCCCAATAATTTTGAGGATAAATCAGGTCTCTTGGCTTTTTCTAATCGTTGCTTAATCCACTCGTGATTTTCTCGCTTATACCAGAAGAAGAAACGATTTTGGTTTTGTTTTTCTTCTTTTGTTTTTGCGGTTTTAACTGGTTTCAGCGTGTAGGGATGAACTCCAGTGTAATAAATTACCTCAGCAACGGTCATTGGAGTTGGTGTAAAATCCTGAACTTGCTCAAGCTGGAACCCCATATCCTTTGTCTCCGCAGCCAAATTGGCCATGTCTTCTTCTTCACAGCCCGGGTGAGAGGAAATGAAATATGGAACCAAAGGTTGATTTAATTTGTGTTTCGCAGAAATCTTATCGTATTTCTCTTTGAACTTATGAAAATACTTAAAGGATGGTTTTCGCATTACGCGCAAAGTATCATCTGAGGTATGTTCCGGAGCTACTTTCAATCGCCCACTAATATGATGTTTTACAAGTTGTTCGATGTATTCGTCGTGATTTCCATCTTCGTTATTTTTATTGAAATCATCCACAAGCAAATCATAACGAATTCCGCTGCCAACAAAAGCTTTTTTCACCTTTGGATTTGCATCCACCTTCTTATATAATTCTGTCATTGGCTTGTGCGATGTATCCAAATTGTTACAAATGACAGGATGAATGCAACTTGGTGAAGTGCAACGCGCACAAATGGCTTCGTCTTTTCCTTTCATTTTATACATGTTGGCAGAAGGCCCTCCTAAATCTGAAATATATCCTTTAAATTCTGGATGATTCACCACCTCTTCCACCTCAGCTAAAATAGATTTCTCACTGCGAGAAGCTATGAACTTACCCTGGTGAGCCGAAATAGTACAGAAACTACAACCGCCGAAACACCCGCGGTGCATATTTATAGAGAATTTAATCATTTCATATGCTGGTATGACTCCTCGTTTCTTATATTTCGGGTGCGGAAGACGGGTATACGGCAGGTCAAAGGAACGGTCAATTTCTTTTTCATCCATCGTTACATATGGAGGGTTAATTACTAACGTTTTATCTCCTACATGCTGTATAATGCGATTGGCTTCCCATTTATTTGATTCAATCTCAACAATTTTAAAATTTGACGCATACTTAATTTTATCTTTTAAACACTCCTCATGACTAGCTAATTCAATGGTTTCCCAATTTTTATTTTTAGGTAATTTTATTTGTTTATCTTGCAAGAAGGCAATCTGAGGAATCGTTTTGACGTGATTAAATGGGATCCCTTTTTTTAGAAGATTCAATAATTCTCGAAGTGGTTGATCTCCCATACCGTAGACCAAAGCATCCGCCCCTGAGTCAACTAAAATTGATGGCATAAGTTTATCTTTCCAGTAGTCGTAATGAGTAACCCGTCTCAGAGAGGCTTCAATTCCACCAATCAAAACTGGAACATCCGGAAAAAGTTTTTTTAGAATTTTAGTGTAAACTGTTGTCGCATAATCTGGGCGAAATCCAGATACTCCTCCAGGAGTGTATGCATCTGTAGAACGCAAGCGCTTACCAGCGGTGTAATGATTTACCATTGAATCCATGCAGCCTCCAGTTACACCAAAAAATAAACGGGGTTTACCCAACTTTTTAAAATCACGTAAATCGTCTTTCCAATTGGGTTGCGCTACAATACCTATTCGTAACCCTTCATCCTCAATTATTCTACCAATAACAGATGTACCGAATGCGGGATGATCTATGTAAGCATCGCCAGAGATAAGAATAACGTCAAATTCTTCCCAACTGCGCCTTTCCGCCTCCTTTAGTGACAATGGTAACCAATCCGACAAGGGTCTTTCCTTCAACATTACGTAAAATTATTTAAAAATAAACAACCGAGACCCAAGGTTATGAAAAATAGATTTTTTTCATCTATCCTTATTTCATTCTTACACGTATTATTTGAAAAAAAACCCTGAGCTTCCAAGTAAACGGATACTTATATGTGACTCCCGGTTTTTTTCGGGTTGCTTTCGGTATTTAATAAGTATCTCTAAAAAGTAATCTGTTTTTATTTGAGCAATTTTATGCTGTCTTCCATTGGATTTTTCGCCAATTTACACATAAACATTTCATGGTAGCCAACTGGAATTTTAAAAACATTGTTAAGAGGTATATCCAGAAGATAGGCCCACAAACAACGTATAACACCTGCGTGAGTAACAATTAAAATACTTTGGTAATTTTTTTGTCTCAGGTCGTCAAAAAATAGCTTCACTCGCTGAAATAATTCTTGTAAACTTTCACCGTTGGGAACCTTGATGTTCACAAAGTCATTCATCCAATGGTTCAACTCAGTTTGATTTATTTCATTCCAATCTTTATTTTCCCAATCACCAAAGTTCAATTCATGCAAAGAATTATGAAAGGCGACG